>WBZN01000172.1_pt1 | contig 87194 bp, 68 predicted proteins | sample 5204281 | NCBI WGS metagenome assembly WBZN01 (sample SAMN12344347, study PRJNA552823) | activated sludge metagenome | biome: Activated sludge suspended growth; feature: Nitrification reactor; material: Wastewater; isolation source: activated sludge from nitrification reactor of wastewater... | reverse complement strand
CGCCGTTGTGTTTGCCGAGCAAGTCGGACTGCCCTTCCCGGCGCTGCCGCTCCTGGTGGCGGGAGGGGTGTTGGTCGGCACCGGCCATCTGGCCTGGAGCAGTGCGCTCGGTGCGGCGATCCTTGCCACGCTGATGGCGGACGCGATCTGGTACCTGGCGGGACAATGGCGCGGCCGTCCCGTCCTCGGTCTGCTCTGCCGGATCGCGTTGGAGCCGGATGCCTGCGTCCGGCGCACGGAGGATTTTTTCCTGCGGCACGGACCGAAGTCGTTGATTGTGGCGAAATTCATTCCCGGGTTGAGTACGATCGCCCCTCCGCTCGCCGGCATCGTCGGGCTGAGTGTGCCCCTGTTTCTGCTCTATGACACCCTCGGGGCGTTGTTCTGGGCGGGATCGGGGATGGGGTTCGGCTATGCGTTCAGCGGTCAGATCGAGCAAGCCTTCGCCTACTCGGAGCAGGTGCTGCCTGCCTTGCTGCTCACGATGGTGTGTCTGCTGGCCGGTTTCGTTTCCCTCAAGGCTTGTCAACGGCACCGGCAGCTCCGCCTTGTGCCGCGCATCACGGTGGCAGAGCTCGCGGAGAAGCTTGCGGCGGTTGAACCGCCGATGCTGATCGATGTCCGTCCTCGCGCGAGAGCGGAGGCGGAACCGGGCATTCCCACGGCGGTGCTGATGTCGTTGGATGAATTGGCCCGTCGTTACCGGGAATTCCCGCGTCATCGCGACGTGGTCGTATACTGCGGATGTCCGGCGGATGTGGCCAGCGCTCAAGGTGCGCTTCTTTTGCAAAAGCAGGGGTTCACTCGCGTGTGGCCGCTGGCCGGCGGCATCGAGGCCTGGCGTGCGATCACAACGCAAAGCAGCGAGAGGGCTCAGGGGTTTGTCGGACCGCAGGTTGCGGCCTGAGCGAGCGAACGGCAGGCCGGCTCTCCTTCATGGAGGACGACATGGAACTGAAAATACCGACCCCGGAACAGGCCTATTGGGGACTGCGCGCGATGAAAGCCGTGGCTCTGGCCGACGGCACGCTCGACGATTCCGAACGGCAGGTAATGCAGGCCGTGCAGCGCGTCTTCGGCACGAATCATGAGGTGGCGGGCCTTGAGCCGATCACGCCTGAAGAGTTGGCGTTGAACCTGCCCGATCCGCAAATCAGACGGCAATTGGTCAATGGACTGATCGTGATGTCGCTGATCGATCGTGAGGTCAGTCCACGGGAGGCCGAGCTGGTCGGGCAATTTGCCGCGGCCCTCCAGGTCACGGCGCCGGAGGTCGCGAATCTTCGCCATGTCGTCAAGCGAGAGCTGTTTCATTTGCGTCTCGACCTGGCCCGGCGCTTCTGGCTCAGGGAAAAGGTGACCGAGATCTGGAAGCAGGAAGGCCTGCGGGGGCTCGCAACATTCGCAGCCGGCATGATCGGCAAGTATGAAGATGGGTCCGTCGCCGCTCGTTACCAGGCCTTGGAGCAGTATTCTGCCGGTTCGTTGGGGCGGAGTTATTGGGAGTATTGCCGGAAGAACGGCTTCGCGCTTCCCGGTGAGAGGGGGGGTGCGCCCGAACCTATTCTGTTTCACGATTGCGCCCACATCTTGTCCGGATATGGCACGGCCCCGGAAGAAGAGGTGCAAGTGGCCTGCTTCAGCGCGGGCTTCCAACGGCGTGATCCGTTTCTCTTCGTGTTTTTTGTATTGCTTCAATTTCATGTCGGCATCCGCATGACGCCGATTACCGAGGCGAGGACCGGATTCTTCGATCCCGAGAAGGCCCTGATTGCGATGCGCCGCGGCGCGGCGATGAATGTGGACCTCAACCATGGTTGGGATTATTGGCCGGTTATGGGTGAACAGGTTGAAGAGCTACGGCGTCGATACAACATTCTGCCCGTCGAGGCATTTCGCACGAGGAGTGAGAGCGAATCGGAGCCGGTGCGCTGATATCGGACGACTCCTCAGTCAGTAAGTGTGTGAGTCGGTTGAACGCTGCCGTTATTTCGGCAGATGCCGAATGGCAGGCAGGCGGGTTTCGTCATTCGCCTCAGCCATGAACGATGTAGGCGCGGACGAGAGCGTATTTTCTTCATTCGAATGGGCACTTAGCTTCGAATGTGTTGGACGGCCTGGCGGGAACGGTCGTTGCTAATTACGGATGAAAGAGTTTTGTGATGGAGCGGGAGAGTCTCAGGTCCATCTGCAACCTGCCGGGAGGGCAACTGTCATGAATCGTCGAAGTTGGATCGGGTCTTCGTTGCTGCTCCTGACCGTGGCGTCGGCCGGTGTGGGCCTGGCTGCGTGGAAGTACGGCAGCATTCAGGCGAATGCAGCGGCCTCGGCGAACCAGCCGGAACCGATGGAATCGGTGTCGGTCTCCGTCGCCAGGGATGTCGAACATCATCAGACGGCCACTTCGATCGGCACTGTGCTGGCGCTGCGCTCGATCACGCTGCGGAACGAACTGGCCGGCACCGTCAGCCAGGTCAAGTTTGTGCCCGGCCAGACGGTCGAGGCCGGATCCGTGCTCGTGGCGCTCGATGTGTCGGTGGAAGAAGCGGACTTGCGGGCCCAACAGGCTCAGGCGGTCCTGGCGAAGACCGTGCTGGATCGTCGGCGGGCATTGACGCAAGACCAAGCCGCGGCTCAGGAGGAAGTCGATCGGGCCCGCGCAGACCTCGATGTGGCGCATGCCCAGATGGCGCGCACGAAGGCCCTGATCGCCCGCAAGACGATCCGTGCCCCGTTCCGCGCCCGTGTGGGACTGGCCGACGTGCACCCCGGGCAGTATCTCAACGAAGGCACGCAACTGACGACGCTGCAGGGCCTCGATGAGGCGGTCCATGTGGACTTTGCGGTTCCGCAGCATGTCGCGCTCGGATTGCGGCAAGGGGCGACCGTCGAGGTCTTCACCGGTGACTCCTCTCCGGTGGCCGCCAGGATTGTGGCGATCGATGCCCGCATCGACCCCGCCACGCGCAATACCATGGTTCGCGCCAGAATCGAGCATTCCGCCGCCGTACCCGCTCCCGGCGCCGCCGTGCGGATCAGGGTGCCGGTGGGGTTGGCGCGCAAGGCTGTCGCGGTTCCGGTGAATGCGTTGAAGAAGGGGCCGGGTGGCGATCAGGTGTTTGTCATTGAGCCGGACCGCGAGAATAAGCAGCGCGCGCATGTGCGCCAGGTCGAGAGCGGGGCGATGCTCGGCGACGACATCGTCATCTATAGCGGTCTGAACGCCGGCGAGCGGGTGGCCGCGTCGGGGGCGTTCAAGTTGCGCGATGGTGTGCTCGTGGTCGCCGCCGGCGAACCGGCGCGTACACCAAAACCGGATCACCTTCTCAGCCAACAGTAAGTCAGGGGAGCAGGCCCATGCGTTCGTTTACCGACATCTTCATCAAGCATCCCGTGCTGGCCGTGGTCGTGAACCTCGTGATCGTCCTCGTGGGCTGGCGGGCGCTGACGACGCTGCCGGTGCAACAGTATCCGAAGATCGAGAGTTCCTCGATCATCATCACGACGGTCTACTACGGAGCCGCGGCAGAGACGGTGCGGGGATTCCTCACCACGCCGATCGAGCGGGTCGTGTCGGCGATCAGTGGGGTGGATTATCTCGAATCCACCAGTCGCGCCGGCGTCAGCACCGTGACGGTGCATTTGAAATTGAACCACAACAGCACGGCGGCACTCGCTGAAGTGACGGCGCGGTTGCAACAGGTCCGGTCGGAACTGCCGGCTGAAGCGGAACCTCCGGCGGTGGAAGTGCAGCGTGCCGATCGCCCCTATGCGTCGTTCTATCTCAGTTTCACGTCTCCGGAGCGGACCGTGCCGGCGCTGACGGATTGGCTGTTGCGAACCCTGCAGCCGCAACTGGCCACCCTGACCGGGGTGCAGCGGGTCACAATTGAAGGTGGACGGCAGATCGCCATGCGCGTGTGGATCGACCCCGACCGTCTCGCGGCCTACAACCTCTCTCCCGGTGATGTGCAGGCCGCGTTGCGGCGCAACAATTACCTGGCCGCCGTCGGCCGGACCAAGGGCAACCTCGTGCAGGTCAATCTGCTCGCAAATACCGACCTGCGTTCCGTGAACGAGTTTCAGGAACTCATCGTGGCGGACCGTGGCGGCGCCATCGTGCGGCTGAGGGATGTGGCACGAGTGGAAAAAGGCGCTGAAGAAGCGGAGATGGTGGCGAAGTACAACCGCCTGGAGGGGGTGTACCTCGGGGTCTGGCCGCTGGTCGGCTCCAACGAGATTGAAGTAGCTCACCGGTTGCGGGAGGAAATGGATCGTATCCGGTCGACCCTGCCGAAAGACATCGACATGCAGCTGGTCTGGGACGGCACCATGTTCATGGAAAGCGCCTTGAAGGAGATCACCAAGACCCTGGGCGAAACGATTCTGATCGTGGCCACGGTGGTGTTCCTGTTCATGGGATCGATCAGAACCGCGCTGGTTCCGTTGGTGGCGATGCCGGTGTCGCTGATCGGAGCCGCCATCTTCATGTATGCATTCGGCTTCAGCCTGAATCTATTGACGATTCTGGCGATCGTGTTGTCGGTGGGCTTGGTGGTGGATGACGCGATTGTTGTCGTGGAAAACGTCGAACGGCACGTGCGCGAAGGCAAGTCGCGGATTCAGGCGGCGTTGATCGGCTCGCGCGAGTTGGTCGGGCCCATCATTGCCATGACGATCACGCTGGCTGCGGTCTATGCGCCGATCGGTTTTCAGGGAGGGCTGACCGGCTCGCTGTTTCTGGAGTTTGCCATCACCCTGGCCGCCGCTGTGGTGTTGTCCGGCGTCGTGGCGGTCACGCTCTCGCCGGTCATGAGCTCGCGGTTTGTCCACCCGGAGGGCAAGGAGGGCAAGTTGACCCGTCTGGTCAATCGCGGGTTCGACGTGACGCGGGCGGTCTATGGGCGGTTGCTCGACGGTGCGTTGGAGATGCGCTGGGCGATCGTTGCGGCATCGTTGCTGATCATGGTGGCGGCCGTTCCACTGTATCTCTTTTCACGGCAGGAACTGGCGCCTGTGGAGGATCAGAGTCATATCAGTCTTTTTCTGGAGGCCTCGCCGGATTCAACGGTGGCCGCTACGAACAGTGATTCTTTGAAAGTGGTGGAAGCGATCCGTGCGTTTCCGGAAGCCCGGTTCATGTGGTCGCTGACCTCGTCGTGGGGCGGATTCGGCGGCCTGGTGGCCAAAGACTGGCGGGAACGGACGCGCTCCACCGAGTTGATGTACGGCGAAGTCTTCGGAGCCGTGTCGCAGATCCCCGGGCTGCGGGTCTTCCCGCGCCTCGATCCGCCGTTACCCACGCCCGGTCAGTACGATGTTGAGCTGATCCTGGCGAGTGAAGTGCCTGCCGAGCAACTGCTGGAGATGACCGGCGCGGTCCTGGCTGCCGGCTGGCAGAGCGGCAAGTTTCTGTATGTCGACACCGACCTGAAGATCGATTTGCCTGAAGCCCGGGTGGTGCTCGATCGCGAGCGACTCGCCGACCTGGGGTTCGACCTCGCCGGGGTCGGGCAGGAACTGGGGACGCTGCTCGGTGGCGCCTATGTGAATCGGTTCAATTTTTATGACCGCAGTTACAAGGTCATTCCTCAAATCGGAGACAAGGATCGCGCGACGCTGGATCCGCTGCTTGATCTCAAGATCAAGACCCCGAGCGGCCAACTGGTGCCGGTCTCGACGTTTACGCATATAGAAACGAGTACCGCGCCGCGGACGTTGAATCGTTTCCAGCAACGCAATGCAGTGCGTATCTTCGGCGGGGTGAAGCCCGGGGTGACGAAGGAGGAGGGGCTGCGTGTTCTGGAAACTGCGGCGGCCGCGGCCGTCGGTCCGCGGGTGGCACTCGACTTTGCGGGAGAATCGCGCCAGATCCGCCACGAAGGTTCGGCCTTGACGGTGACACTGGGCTTTGCGGTGGTGCTCATTTACCTCGTGCTCGCCGCCCAGTTCAAAAGTTTTCGGGACCCGCTGATCGTCCTGTTGGGCTCGGTGCCGTTGGCGATCTCAGGCGCGCTGGTGTTCAGTTTCCTCGACCTGACGACGATCAACATCTACTCGCAGGTCGGGCTGATTACACTGGTGGGATTGATTGCGAAGAACGGCATTTTGATCGTGGAGTTCGCGAACACCTTGCAAGAACGGGGGCTGTCGAAGACGGCTGCCCTGCGGGAAGCATCCCTGACGCGATTGCGCCCGGTCTTGATGACCTCGGCGGCGACGGTCTTCGGGCACCTCCCGCTGGTGCTTGTCTCGGGACCCGGCGCCGCGGCCCGCAACAGCATCGGTATGGTGTTGGTGACGGGGATGACGGTCGGAACCATGTTCACGCTGTTCGTCGTGCCGGTGTTTTACTCGCTGATCGCGGCCCGACATCAGCCGGCGGTGGATGTGGAAGAGGCCGAAGCGGGTGAGTTGCAGTTGGCGGCGGCAAAGGGATGAACTGATCCCGGCTTGTTGAGGGCAACAGGAGGACATGCACGATGCTGAAGATTACGTCCGAGCAGACTTCCGATTCCGCGCGTCTGACCTTGGAAGGGAGTCTGAGCGGGCCCTGGGTGACTGAACTCGAACGGGTGTGGCAGCAGGTCAAACAAGCCGGCACCTTTGCCCCCGTGGTGGAACTGACGGACATCACTTTCATTGCCGAGGAGGGCAGGGCCCTGCTGAGCAGCATGTGGCGGGAGGGTGCTGTCTTGGTCGCGAACGGGTGCTGCACGAGACACATCGTGGCAGAAATCACCGGGGCGGGAGGCGGCCAGGCCACCCCATCCGTCCGCTGTGAGACGAGATAGGACGGTCATCGCATGCGCATGGTAGCTTTCTTCCTCAGTTCCGTTCTCCTGGGTGCCTGTGCCATCGGGCCGGATTACTCCCGTCCCGATCTCGCCGTGCCGGACCGGTTCCGCATGGCGGCGACGCAGCAGGAAACCGAGTCGTTCGCCAATCTGCCCTGGTGGGATCTGTTGCAGGATGAAGAACTGCGGCGTCTCATTCGAGTGGCGCTGGCCGAGAATAAAGATCTGAAACGGGCGGTGGCGTCGGTCGAAGATTTTCAAGCCCGCATGTTGATCGCAAAAATGGATTTCGCGCCGAAGGCCGATCTCACGTCCAACGCGCCCTTGTTCGGCCGCAAGGCGAATTTTCTATTTCCTGGCTTTCCCAATCCGTTCAACTACTATCTCCAGGGGAATCTGTCCTGGGAGATCGATATCTGGGGACGGATTCGTCGATCGAACGAAGCAGCGCGGGGAGATCTCCTGTCGCGCGAGGAGGCTCGACGGGCGGTCGTCCTGCAACTGGTGAGCGGCGTGGCGGAGGCCTACTTCGACATGTTGCAGTTCGACATGCAGTTGGCCGTGGCGCAACGAACGCTGAAGTCCTGGGACGAATCGGTCAGGATTGCGGAGGCCCGTCTGCGAGAGGGCATGATCTCCAAAATCGACGAGGACCAGTTTGCGGCGGAACGCGCCAACGCCGCGGCGCGGGCGGCGGAGTTGAGCCGACAGATGGTGCAGAAGGAAAACCAGCTTAGTGTGTTGCTGGGGCGTGTGCCGGGTCAGATTCCGAGAGGCCGCTCTCTCACCGAGCAGGTGATGCCGCCGGAGGTGCCGGCCGGCCTTCCTTCGGAATTACTGCAGCGCCGCCCGGATCTCGTGCAAGCGGAGCAGGAATTGGCGGCGGCCACGGCGAGAATCGGGGTGGCGAAGGCGGACCGGTTTCCGAAACTCAGCATCACAGGGATTCTGGGTGTCGCGAGCCCGCAGTTGTCACGGCTGGTGGCGAATGAGACGGCGTTCGGTGTCGCCGGTCCCGGGATTGCCGGTCCATTGCTGAATGCTCAGATTCTCGGATTTCAGCAGGACGCGGCTGAAGCGCAGAGCCGTGAAGCGCTGGCACGGTATGAGCAATCGCTGCTCGTGGCGTTTCGTGAAGTGGAGGATGCGCTGGTCGCCGTGCGGACGGTGCGGGAGCAGCGGAGCGCGCAGGTTGAGCAGGTAGAGGCGTTGCGTTCGGCTCTTCGACTGGCCAACCTGCGATATAAAGGCGGACTCGCGAACTATCTCGATGTTCTCGTGGCACAACGCAATCTGTTCGAAGCGGAACTTGCGTTAACCAGCACCCACCGGTTACAGCTGGTGTCGGTCGTGCAATTGTATAAAGCGCTGGGGGGCGGATGGTCGCCGCTCGATACAGCCCAGCAGCAGCCGGGCCAAGCTCCGGCAGAACACGGAAAGGCGGGGCGCGGCTGATTCACGGACCTGGGGGAAAGAGGGCGACATGACGGGAGCCGGGGCATGAGCCAGGAGGACAGTGAGGCAGGCCCTCTCGGGCAGTTCCTTGCAGAAGACCATCAACGGCTCGATGCGTTGCTGGAATCGGCGGCAGCCGGGACGGGGCAGGTTAATCAGAACCTGTACGATCAATTTCGTGCCGGACTGCTTCGGCACATCGGCATGGAGGAAAAGATTCTGTTCCCTGCCGTCCAACGATGGCGTGGCGGGGAGCCGCTGCCGATGGCGGCGAAGCTTCGACTCGATCACGGTGCCCTGGCGACGTTGCTCATGCCCACTCCAACCCCTGCGATCCTGGCGACCATCCGGCGCCTGCTGATGGCCCACAATGTGCTGGAAGAAGCACCGGGTGGTGTCTACGATCTCTGCGATCAGCTGGCCGGCTCCGAGGCCGGGTCACTGCTGAACGACCTGCGCGCCGCCCCGTCGGTCGCCGTGATGCCCCATTCCGACAGCCCTGCGGTGATGACCACCCTGCGTCGCACATTGGAGCGGGCCGGTTATCGCATGGACGAAGACTCAGGTAGAGATGTGCCGGTGACTCCGGCCCGAGAATCCTGATCGGAAGCGTACCCGCCTATGGTCGTCCGACATCCTCACCGTCTTCCGCTTCTCGCCTTGGGAATGCTCGCATTGCTCACAGGACTGTGGGCGGGGCTTTCGCGGCTCGGGTGGAATGTGTCGCTTCCACGGCCTGGATTTTCGTCCCTGCATGGGCCGCTCATGGTGTCCGGCTTTCTGGGTACGCTGATCGGCTTGGAGCGTGCGGTGGCTCTGGGCCGGCCTTGGGCCTATGCCGCTCCGCTGTTGACCGGACTCGGTGCTGTGGGCTTGATCGTCGGGGTTCCTCTCCTTGCGGCGCAATTGTCGATGCTTGCCGGCAGCCTCGTGTTGGTTGCAATCTTTGCGGCGATCATTCGCCGGCATCCGGCGCTGTACACGTTCACCATGGGAGGCGGGGCAATTGGCTGGGCTCTAGGCAATCTGCTCTGGTGTCTCGGGTGGCCCGTCTTTCTGGTCGTCTTTTGGTGGGCGGCGTTTCTCGTGGTGACCATTGCCGGTGAACGCCTGGAACTGGCCCGGTTGCAGCAAGTGAGCGGGGCCGCGCAGGCGATGTTCCTGCTGCTGCTCGGCATTCTGCTTACGGGGTTGTTGCTCCTGGGCTGGTCGTTTGACGGGGGCGTTCGTCTGTTCGGGTTGGGGCTGACCGGTCTCGCCCTGTGGTTGGGGAGACATGACATTGCCAGGAGAACCGTCAAACAAACAGGGCTGACGCGCTTCATCGCGATCTGTCTGCTCACCGGATATGTCTGGCTCGGTATCAGCGGGTTGTCCGCCATGTGGTTCGGAGGTGTTCCCGTCGGTCCGCAGTACGACGCCACGCTGCATGCCTTTTTTCTCGGGTTTGTCTTTGCGATGATCTTCGCCCATGCGCCGATTATCTTTCCGGCCGTGCTCGGCGCAAGGATGGCCTATCGGCCGTTGTTCTATGCGCATGTGGTCCTGTTGCAACTCACTCTGTCCGTGCGTCTCATCGGTGATGCGGCAGGGTGGAGCGCCGGACGTCAGGTCGGAGGCCTGCTCAATGCTGTGACGCTGCTCCTGTTTCTTGTGAACACAATATCGGCCCTGCGGAGCCTTCCTGATCGGGCGGGCGCAGCGCAATCCCGCATGTCGTGATGCGGTTAGAACGTCGGTCGTGTTTCGCCCGGGAAAGGAAGTTAAAATGACGGCAGAGACTCAACGTGCTGGTTCCGATCCACGAGTGCTCGACGCCCTGCGGCAGGTGGTTGATCCCGAGTTAGGGATCAATATCGTGGATCTGGGATTGGTCTACGGCAGCGAGGTGCGGGACGATCAGGTCCATGTGTCCATGACGATGACCACGCCCGCTTGCCCTATGGAGGAGCTGTTGATGGAGATGGTGCATGCGGCGATTTTGCGCGAGATGCCCGAGGCGCGTTCGGTCGAGGTGGATCTCGTGTGGGATCCCGCCTGGAAGCCGGAAATGATGAGTCCGGCGGCCAAGGCGCAGCTGGGCCGGACGTAAGGATGAGCAGGTGAACGCAGAAGGCGGCAGACGGTTGTACGGCTGAAAGGTATTTCGACCGTGAGCGAAAACCAGTCCAGGCAGGTGCGCGAATTGGTGGAGTCGGTGTACCGCTCGGACTCCCGCCAGGTGCTCGCCACCTTGATCCGGCTGCTCGGGGACTTCGATACGGCTGAAGAGGCCCTGCATGATGCGTTTGCCATTGCTGTGGAGCAGTGGGCGCGGGAGGGGGTGCCGGCCAATCCGAGGGCCTGGCTCGTCTCGACCGGCCGCTTCAAGGCCATCGACGGCCTGCGGCGGCGCGCCCGCTTCGACGCATCCCTGACGGAACTTGCCAGACACCTGGAGCTCAGCACGAGCGATCCCGAAGACTGGAACGACGAGGCGGTCGAGGATGACCGGCTCCGATTGATGTTCACCTGCTGCCATCCGGCCTTGTCGCCTGAGACGCAAGTGGCGATGACGTTACGCGAGGTCTGCGGCCTCACGACCGATGAGATCGCGCGCGCCTTTCTCAACAAGCCTGCCACTATCGCGCAACGCATCGTGCGGGCCAAAGGAAAGATCCGTGACGCCCGCATTCCCTACGAGGTGCCCTCGGCGACCGATTTGCCTGATCGGTTGGAGGCGGTGTTGCGGGTCGTGTATCTCGTCTTTAACGAGGGCTACAGCGCCTCATCGGGAGAGGCACTCACGCGGCACGATCTGTCCGGGGAGGCGATTCGCTTGGGGCGACTGTTGATCGGGTTGCTGCCGGAGCCCGAAGCCCTGGGCCTCCTGGCGGTGATGCTGCTGCACGACTCGCGCCGTGCCGCGCGCACCTCGCCGACCGGCGATCTGATTCTCCTGGAACAGCAGGATCGCTCCTTGTGGAACCGGGCGCAGATTGCCGAAGGAACGGCCTTGGTGGAGCGTGCACTCGCATCGCGTCAGGTCGGTCCTTACATCATTCAGGCCGCGATTGCTGCCGTGCATGCCGAGGCCCCCGATGCCGCATCGACCGACTGGGCGCAGATCGTTGGTCTCTACGATTTGTTGGCGCAGGCGGAGTCGTCGGCCGTGGTCGAGTTGAACCGGGCGGTGGCTGTGGCCATGCGCGACGGCCCGGCGGCGGGGCTGGCCTTGGTTGATGCGATACTCTCCCGCGGTGAACTCCTGAACTATCACCTGGCGCATGCAGCCCGTGCCGACCTCTGCCGGCGAATGGGGCGACCCGCAGAAGCCCGCGTCTCTTATGAGAAGGCTTTGCGCCTCACCCAGCAGGAACCCGAGCGGCGGTTTCTGCAGGGACGGCTGGCCGAATTAAGCTAAGCCGTTTGGTGCAGCGCGAGAAATCACCGCGGCGAAGAGGGGCTGTCCATGTTGCCGCTCGCGCATCAGGATTTCCGTCGATGAATAATCACGGAATTTCCATCCGGGTCGGAGACGATGGCCATGTGGCAGACGGGTGTCTCCAACGGTTCAAGCCGGAACGGGCATCCATTTTCTTTGAGCCGCGCGATAGCGGCCGCGAAATCCGCCACTTCGAGACCGACCGATCCGCCGCCTGGGGACGGCTTCCAATCCGGTGCGCCGTTCCCGATCCCGAGCGTGTTCGACCCGATATCGTATTCGACGAACCCCTTGTCCCCCTCTCCGAAAAACCGCGATTCTTTGAGCCCCAGCACGCCTTCATAGAACCGGCGCGCTCGTTGGAGGTCGGTAACCGGATAACAGGCAAATGCGATGTCAGTGACCTTCATGTCGATCCTTTCGTCGATTGATCGGCGCCGAGCCTATGCTGCACTTCGATGGCCGTGCTTGCAAGGGCCGTGGGCTAGGTAGCCTCCGAGTGGTTATATTTGCTAACGAGTGGAAATTATAGGCGATTCATCGGCTCGCAGTGCCATGTCGATTTTGCCCGATTCCGACGACTAACTTCTGTAACGAGATGGCGAACAGAAGGAGGACATGATGGCGACGAGGACCAAGAAGCGGGCGGCAAAGAAACCACAGGCGGCGGCCAGTGTTGTCTGGTTTGAGGTGCCTGCCGACGATCTCGACCGGGCGAAGAAGTTTTACGGATCGTTGTTCGGCTGGCATTTTGCGAAAATCCCGGCCGCCATCGACGACTACTGGCACATCGATACCGGCGGAAAAGATGCGACACCCGACGGCGGGCTGATGCCACGCATGTATCCGGAACAATCCATCACCAACTATGTGAGCGTGCCGTCGGTGACGATGGCGATAAAGAAGGTCGAGAAACTCGGAGGCGCGATCTGCAAGCCCAAGACGGCGGTGCCCGGTATGGGTTATTTCGCCATCTGTCAGGACACGGAGGGCAATACATTCGCCTTGTGGGAGATGAACGGGCGCGCCAAGTGAGCATGCTGCCAAAGCCCTCTAGCGCCGTTCTCGTATCGCTCAGGGCCTCGATGTACAAAACAACGTACGCCTCGGCTTTTTGCTCACTGCGGCCTGCTGGGCTGGCTTTTTCAGCATGCTCAATGCAAGTCGTAGCCCCTTCGCACCGTGAACCGATTGGAGAGAGGAGTAGTCATGAAATATCTCTGTCTGGTGTATGTCGAAGAAAAGACGTTGAATGCCCTGTCCCGGGATCAGCGGGTCGCGTTGTCGGACGAATCCATGGCCTACTGTGATGGGCTGCAGAAAAACGGTCAACTCCTTGGGGCATCACCCCTGCATCCGGTAGAGACCGCGACAACGGTGCGGGTGCGCGACGGGAAAGTCTCAGCGACCGATGGGCCCTTCGCTGAAACGAAGGAACAGTTGGGCGGGTACCTGTTGATCGATGTGAGAGACCTCAACGATGCCGTCCGGATTGCCTCGAAGTTTCCCGCCGCTCAGTACGGCAGTATCGAGGTGCGACCGATCAAAGAGGGCGGTTGTGCCTGATGGTTTGTGCGACAGGGGAACGGGCTGACGAGACTTGATGGAGAGCGGTATGAAATTCATTTTGTTGGTGCATCACGACGAAACGGCATTCGAGAAGATGAGTGAGGAGACAAAGAAGGGCCTGCTGACGGAATCGATCGGGCTCTGCCACCAATTGGATGCGAAGGGGGAATATCTGCATGCCTCTCCGGTTCACCCGGCTGCCACGGCGACCCTCGTGCGGGTGCGGGACGGGCGTTCGCTGGTGACTGATGGCCCTTTCATCGAAACGCGGGAGCAGATGGCGGGCTATTTCCTCATCGAGGCGAAGAATCGTGATGAGGCCGTGGCGATCGCCGGTCGGGTCCCCGGTGCGCGAATCGGGACGGTTGAGGTGCGACAAGTGAGGGAGATCACTGGTTTGCCGTGAAACGTGAGGAATGAGCGCTTCATACGTTTCACGAGATACGAACGACGAGATACGCTTCACGAAACTCTCATGGTTGAGAAAGGAGTCGGATATGAGTCGGGTACGAGTGCTTGTCGGGACGAAAAAAGGTGCGTTCATCCTTACCTCGGATGGCACGCGGAAACAGTGGGACGTGCAGGGACCTCACTTTGGTGGCTGGGAGATGTACCATCTGAAAGCGTCGCCTGCCGATCCGAATCGGTTGTATGCCTCGCAGACCAGCAGCTGGTTCGGCCAGGTGATTCAGCGTTCGGACGACGGCGGCAAAACCTGGAACCCGCCGGGAACCAAACCGGAAGATTTGATGGGAACGGATGGAATGCCCAAGGGCGCCAGTAACATGTTCGTCTATGACGCATCGGCGGAAACCGGCAGGCCGTTGACCACCCACCAACATTATGACGGCACGCAGCGGCCGTGGGAGTTCAAGCGGATCTGGCACCTGGAACCCTCGCTGACCGATTCGGACACGGTCTATGCCGGTGCAGAAGATGCCGCGATCTTCAAATCGTCGGATGGGGGGAAAACCTGGAGGGAACTGCCGGGGCTGCGCAGCGCGAAGGGCCAGCTCTGGCAGCCCGGCGCCGGGGGGATGTGCCTGCACACCATTCTGTTGGATCAGAGCCAGCCCGATCGCATGTTTATTGCCATTTCTGCGGCGGGCGCATTTCGCACCGACGATGGCGGCAAGACCTGGAAGCCGATTAATCGCGGCCTCAAGTCGCAATATGAGCTGCCGGATCCGGATGCCGAAGTCGGCCACTGCGTGCATCGCATTGCCATGCATCCGTCACGCCCGAATGTGTTGTTCATGCAAAAGCACTGGGACGTGCTTCGTAGCGACGATGCCGGCGATTCGTGGCATGAAATCAGCGGCAACCTGCCGAGTGATTTCGGGTTCCCGATCGCGGTGCATGCTCATGAACCGAATACGGTGTATGTGGTGCCGATCAAGAGCGATTCAGAACACTATCCGCCGGAAGGGAAGCTTCGGGTGTATCGCAGCAAGACCGGCGGCAATGAATGGGAGGCCCTCACGAAGGGGCTCCCGCAGCAGGATTGTTATGTGAACATTCTGCGCGATGCCATGGCGGTGGATTCACTTGAGCCCTGCGGCCTCTATTTCGGGACGACCGGCGGGCAAGTCTATGCGTCCCGCGACGGCGGCGACAGTTGGACGGCGATTGTACGGGATTTGCCGGGGGTCTTGTCTGTAGAGGTACAAGTATTGCCGTGAAGCGTGAAGCGTGAAGCGTGAAGCGTGAAGAAGAACCCTCACTGCTGTCCGTTTGCGAGATACGAGATACGCTTCACGAGATACGTGTTCCAGTAAACGGGATGAGAGACAAACTATGGTTCGAATCATATTGCCACAGCATTTGCGAACGTTGGCGCGTGTGACGGGTGAGGTGGCGCTGGATGTGACCGCTCCGGTGACGCAGCGAGCGGTGCTCGATTCGCTTGAGGCGCGATATCCCATGTTACGGGGAACCATTCGCGATCATGTCACGCACAAGCGGCGGCCGTTCATTCGGTTCTTTGCCTGCGAGCAGGATTTGTCGCACGAGTCACCCGACAGTCCGCTCCCTGAGCTTGTCGTGACGGGCGCTGAGCCGTTGCTTGTTGTGGGGGCGATGGCGGGCGGGTAAGCAGTCTGTTGAAAGTAGCCGCCGGCGCTTCTGTCGGCTGCGGCCTTGCTGGACGACTATTTTGAGCAACCTGCGGCAACCGTTGCAGGGGCAATTGTCATATGTCGGGCACCGATCATCCGTTATCAGTTCTTGAGGAGTGAAATGGTATGCAAAAGATAGCGCCATGTTTGTGGTTCGACGATCAGGCGGAAGAAGCAGCGAAGTTGTATGTGGCGACCTTCAAGAAGGCGAAGCTCGGTCGCATCACCTACTATGGAGAGGCCGGCGCGCAGGTTTCTGGAAGACCGAAGGGTTCCGTCATGACCGTCGCCTTTGAGATCGATGGCCAAGAGTTTCTCGCTCTGAACGGCGGCCCGATCTTCAAATTCACTGAAGCGGTTTCGTTGATGGTGAAGTGCGAGACGCAGGAAGAGATCGATCACCTATGGGAGTCCCTATCCCAAGGCGGGGAAAAGGGACAATGCGGGTGGCTCAAAGACAAATACGGCCTTTCGTGGCAGATCGTGGTGCCGCAGTGGGATGAGATGTTGCGCGACAAGGATGCCGCAAGGGCGGAGCGGGTCATGGCGGCGATTCTCAGCATGACCAAGCCGGATCTGCAGTGCGTTCACAGGGCGTACGAGGGCCGATAACGGCCATCACGGCAGGCAGGCACAATTGAGAACCTAATGCGCTGTCGATTTTCGCTTGTGCGGGCGACTAATGAGTAGATGGCGGCCGGTGCGGGAACGAGGCCATCGCACAACCATTTCACCAATGAAGGAGCGCGTTCCATGCGATTTATCGTATTCGTCAAAGCCACCAAAAATTCAGAGGCGGGTGTGATGCCGAGCCAGGAGTTGCTGGCCGCCATGATGAAATATAACGAGGAGCTGATACAGGCCGGAGTGATGCTTGGAGGGGAGGGGCTTCACCCGAGTTCGAAGGGCGTCCGCGTGAAGTTTGCGGGGAGCCGGCGGATCGTCACCGACGGACCGTTTGCCGAGACGAACGAACTCGTCGCCGGCTACTGGCTCTGGCAGTGCAAATCGAAAGAAGAGGCCATCGAGTGGGTCAAGCGTTGTCCTAGTCCGATGCCGGGCGAAGAATCTGAAATCGAAATTCGTCCCTTGTTCGAGGCCGACGATTTTGGAGCCGAGTTGACTCCTGAGCTCAGAGAGCGGGAAGACCGGTTACGGGCGCAAGCAGCCGGCAAGAAGTAGGACAGTCATGGGAGTCTTTTGCCGCATGGATACGATGGTCGGCAAGGATTTCGAGCATGGCCTGGCTTCCCTCAAGGCGTTGCCCGAGAAATAACAGTGCAGGGGTATTGTCAGGCTTGATCTGATCGTATGAGGCGAGCGTAGTTTGAGAAAAAGATACTCAACACATCTCAGTCAGACTCAGGAGGCCATTATGCGATACATCACGGTGACACTGGTTGCGCTTGCGTTGGTCATGAACACCTCGCTCGTTGAGGCCAAAGAAAAGAAACATGACAAACCACTGGACCCGCAGGCGATGATGGAACTCTGGCAGAAGTTGGCCCAGCCCGGTGCGCCGCATAAGGCATTTGCCGGATTAGCCGGCAGTTGGACGACGACGACGAAGGAATGGATGGAACCGGGTAAACCTCCCACGGAAGCGAGCGGGACGGCTGAGATGAAGATGCTGCTGGACGGGCGTTTCCTCTATCAGGAGTTCAAGAGCCAGATGATGGGGCAGCCCTTTTCCGGAATCGGGATCGATGCGTATGACAACGTGCGCAAAAAATATGTCACCGCCTGGATGGACACCATGGGGACCGGCATCTTCATTATGGAAGGCACGGCAAGTGCCGACGGGAAAACGATCACGCTGAAAGGGTCGCATCCCGAACCGGGCGGCGGGCAGATGCACCATCGTGCAGTCTGGAAGTTGCTGGACAACAATACGCAGACGTTCGAGATGTACGGAAACCACGGGCACGGCAAGGAAGAGAAAATGATGGAGATCACCCATATCCGTAAGCCGTAAGGTGCTCGTCTTCGTCGTTCTGTTGCGCGAAGTGAGAGGCTCAGAGGGCGGGGACAGAATCAGGGCTTGGATGCGGTGATTGAGGTGTAGCCCTGTGAGTGGTTAGTGCGTGTTCAATTTTTCGAAGGGAGGCCTTTATGCAACGGACGATCGGATTCCTCGCGATCGCGCTCGTTCTGACAAGCTTGAGCGGCTGCAGTTATCTCTTTTACCCGCGGGCCGGAGACTATGCCACGCAGGCGAAGGGGGCGAACGGAGTCGAAACCATGACGAACCTCACCAGCATGATGGAGGCGACCGCCTCCAAGGCGAAGGGTGGACGGGGTGTTGATACGGCCTTCGACGATCTCCACAATCAGTTCCATGCCTTGAGTGATTCGTTCTGCGGTGTGACGGATGCACAAAGCAAAACGCCGGCCTATGCGTTGGCGGTGACGCATAAGAAGGAACTCGGTGCGATTTTCAAGCGGCTGTGGAAGTTCAAAGACGATCAGCCTCAGCGCGACCAACATCTTGAATTGCTGGCCGCCGAATTGAAAGAGCTTCGTGAGACGGTGCAGACCATTAAGTAAGGTTTGCTGCAGAGGCGGTGACAGCAGCCGATTCCGGACCAAGGGCCGACGAATCATCGTGTAGTCTGGTCGGCTTCGGATGACATCACCGGGACCGTCGTGACGTGTGGCACGCTTGATCGTCTTCAATCAGGCAACATGAATCGGGGGCCGAAGCCAGGCGTCGGGAGCAGGGATTTCGCGCCCCTTTTCCAGGATGTGCATCTCCATCCGCAGATACCCCCCTCCAGGCGGTACAACCCTCGAGTTTGGTGCTGGGCATTCGTGAGCTATGGGTAGTGCGCTGCGTTCGGCCGGCCTATGACTGATGGGTGAGCCTGCGGTGCCGTCGCTCCGTTGCTTACACCGGAGCCAACCAGTAAGATGGGGTTGCGACCGTATCCCGTGAACTGCGTATTCAGCTTTATCAGGGAGTGATCATGGCCAGGCGACCCCGAATTTCTAACATAGCCTCGATAATGTTCGGGTGTTTTGCGCTGTCGTTGCTTGTGAGCTGTAAGCAGGAGGTCGGTTCCTCCCAGGCTCCTCCGGTGCCTGAGGTTGGCATTGTCCTGGCGACGGCGCAGGACGTGCCCGATGAGCCGGAGTTCATCGGACAGTCGGAGTCCTCGCGGCCGGTGGAAATCAGATCGCAGGTGACAGGGATTCTCAAAGAATGGTTCTTTAAAGAGGGGCGCGACGTCAAAAAAGGCGACCGCCTGTATCAGATCGACCCGGTGCCGTTTCATGCCGCGATGTTGAGCGCGAAAGCGAAAGTCGCTCAGGCGGAGGCGCGCCTGGTTCAGGCCAAACAGAATTTGGCCAGGGTCAAGCCCTTACTGGCCGAGCAGGCCGTGAGCACAAAAGATGTCGATGACGCGGTGGCCGAGGAGATGGCGGCGAAGGCGAATCTCGAAGGCGCCAAGGCGGAACTGGTCAAAGCCAAGTTCGATCTCGACAACACGCTGATTGTGGCGCCCATCAGCGGCATGATCGAGCGGACGCGCGTCTATGAAGGGCGGCTGGTGTCGGCCCAGACCGATCTTCTGACGATCATTCAGCAGGTCGACCCCATGTATGTGATCGTCAGCGCACCGGAAAGTTTCCTGTTGAAGCGACAGCGAGACAGTACGGCCAAACGGATTCAGCACCCCGGCGTCTATCAATTGCGCGGCGTTCTGACCTTCGCGGACGGGACCACGTACGGGCAGGAGGGAGTGTTGGATCTCTTGGATGTCGGACTCAAGACCGATACGGGATCACGGCAGGCGCGGGTAGTCTTTCCCAACCACGATCGCGTGCTGCTGCCGGGACAGTTCGTCCGGGTGCGATTCAAGGGGACGGTCAAGACAGGCGCGATTTTAGTCCCGCAACGTGCGGTGCAGCAAGGCGCCAAGGGTTCCATTGTGTTTGTCGTCGGGAACGAAGACAAGGTCGAGATGCGGGAGGTTCAGGCGACCAGCTGGCAGGGCAATCAATGGATTGTCGAGCAAGGGTTGCACGTGGGGGACCGCATCATCGTGGAAGGTCTGCATAAGATCGCGCCCGGCGCCCCGGTGAAGCCTGTGCCGCTGCCTGCTCCTGCCGCGACGACCGTTCCGACTGCCGCCAAGCCGCAGCCGGAGCGCGCCTCGTGATCTCCCATTTTTTTATCGATCGCCCGATTTTTGCGTCGGTCCTGTCCATCGTCATCATGGTGGTCGGCCTGGTAGCGCTGAAGGCGCTGCCCGTCGCTCAATTTCCTGAAATCACTCCTCCCGTCGTCCAGATCGAAGCCGACTACCCGGGTGCCAATGCGGAGATCGTCGCCGACTCTGTCGCGCGCCCGATTGAGGTCCAGCTTCCGGGCATCGACAATCTGCTGTACTACGACTCCACCAGCACGAATGACGGGCACATGTCGATCAAGCTGACGTTCGAGATCGGCACCGACGTAGACATCGCCCAGGTGCAAGCTCAGAATCGGGTGAAGCTTGCGGAACCTCAGCTCCCGCCGGAAGTCGTGCGTCAGGGTATCAGTATCAATAAGGTCTCTCCGGATTTGCTGGCAGTGGTGGCGCTCAGCTCCATCGATCCGACGCATGACACGGTGTATTTGTCGAATTATGCCATTCTCCGCGTGTTGGACAATGTGAAACGGTTGCGTGGAGTGGGCAATGCGGTGGTCTTCGGCTCCCAGAACTATTCAATGCGGCTCATCCTGGATCCTATCCGGATGGCCCAACTCAGTTTGACGCCGACGGACATCGTCAATGTTGTTCGCGAGCAGAACCGGGATTTCCCTGCCGGGACGATCGGCCGTGAACCGGCGTTGAAGGGCACGGAGCTGACGATTCCCGTCATCACGCAGGGCCGATTGACGGAGGTGAAGGAGTTCGAGGAGTTGATCGTCCGTGCCATGCCGAATGGGTCGATGATCCGCTTGAAGGACGTGGCCCGCGTCGAACTGGGTGCACAATCGTATACGCTGGAAGGGCGTTGGAACGGCAAACCGAACGTGTTTTTGCTCACCTTCCTGTCGCCCGGCGCCAATGCGCTCGAAACGGTGAAGCGGGTTCGGGCTGAACTGGCCGAGGTCTCCAAGAGTTTCCCCACCGGCGTGTCCTACGATATTCCTTACGACACCACACGCTTTATCGATGTCTCCATCAAAGAAGTCGTGAAGACGCTGGCGGAAGCGATGGTGCTCGTCATTCTGGTGGTCTATCTCTTTCTCCAGAGTTGGCGCGCGACGTTGATTCCCGGCGTGGCGGTGCCGGTCTCCCTCGTCGGAACCTTTGCCGGGATGCAGGCGCTGGGTTTCTCGATCAATACCTTGACACTGTTCGGCATGGTGCTGGCGATCGGCATCGTGGTGGATGACGCGATTGTCGTCGTGGAAAATTGCGAACGGCACATGACTCAGGGAAGGCTTTCTGCCAAACAGGCCGCCAAGCGGGCGATGGAAGAGGTGACGGGGCCGGTCGTTGCAATTGTGTTGGTGCTGTGTGCGGTATTCGTGCCGGTCGGATTCCTGGGCGGCATCACCGGCGAGTTGTATAAGCAGTTTGCGATTACGATTTCGATCGCGGTCATTATCTCCGGATTTGTCGCGTTGACCCTCAGTCCCGCGCTCTGTGCTCTCGTTCTGAAGCCAGGGCAGGAGCAACACCATGGATTTTTTGGCCTCTTCAATCGGTCTTTTTCGTGGATGCAGCTACGGTATATTTCGACGGTCGGCCTGGCGCTGACTCGACGTGTCTTGTCGGTAGCGGTGTTCGCAGTCCTGTTGATCGGTGTGTTCATGTTGTTCAGGGTCATTCCGAGCAGTTTCCTGCCGGAGGAAGACCAGGGCTATTTCATCACCATCGTGCAGCTGCCTGACGGCGCCTCCAAGCAGCGGACGGATGCAGTGCTGAGTAAAATCGAGAGTTATTTCCTGGCCAGTCCGGCCATCCATTCCACCGATGCCCTGTCCGGCCAGAACTTCGTCTTTAATACGCGCGGGCCCAATGCCGCCACGATGTTCGTGCCCTTGAAACATTGGGACGAGCGCACGGCTCCGCAGCACCATGTGAAATCTATTATCGGCGCGGCCTACGGAGAATTTGCCAAGATTCCCGAGGCGCTCATTCTGGCGTTTAATGCGCCTTCTATTCGAGGCCTCGGTGCCACCGGAGGCTTTACTCTGCAGCTTCAGGATCCGAGCAGCGGGGATTTCAATAAGTTCTCCGCCGCCGCCCAGGAGTTCGTCGGCAAGGCGCGGCAGAATCCGGCGATCGGCGCGATCGGCACGAGTTTTCGCGTCAGTGCGCCGCGCATCCTGGCGACGGTGAATCGCGAGCGGGCGAAGGCGCTGGGTGTGCCGATCTCGGAAGTCTTCGATACGATGCAAGCGTATTTCGGCAATTTTTACATCAACGACTTCATCAAGTTCGGCCGCGTCTTCCGGGTGCAGACCGAGGCCGATGCGCAGTATCGATCCACGCCGGAGGATATTTCGAAGATTTATGTGCGGGCGAGTGGCCCTCAGGGTACCACCATGATTCCATTGGATACCGTGGTGAACACGGAGTTCACGAGTGGTCCCGACCCTGTAACGCACTTCAACGGCTACAATACCGCGCTGGTGTTGGGGGCCGCAGCCCCTGGATTCAGCTCGGGCCAAGTGCTGGACGCGCTCGAACAAGTGGCGAAAGAGGTGCTGGTTCCGCGGGGATACGGGATTGATTGGAGCGGCATTTCCTATCAGGAACGCATGGTCGGCAGCCAGTCGCTGTATGCGTTCGCGTTTGGGTTGTTAATGGTGTTTTTGGTGCTGGCTGCGCAATATGAAAGCTGGGTGGTTCCGTTTGCGGTGATTCTGGCGGTGCCGATCGGTCTCTTTGGCGCGCTCAGCGCAGTCTGGTTCAAGGGCATGACCAACGACATCTACTTCCAGATCGGGCTCGTGACACTGATCGGACTCTCGGCGAAGAACGCGATTCTAATCGTGGAATTTGCGAACAAACGGTTCGAGGAAGGCCACCCGTTGCTTGAAGCAACGATCGAGGCGGCAAAGCTCCGGTTTCGTCCGATTGTCATGACGTCGATGGCATTCATTCTCGGCGTGGTACCTCTGGTTATTGCCACCGGCGCCGGCGCTGCCAGCCGGAACTCCATCGGCACCGGGGTGTTCGGCGGGATGCTGGCGGCCACCTTTCTGGCTATCTTTTTCGTGCCGTTATTCTTTGTGCTGATCCGCTCGTTGAGTCGCCGCTTGAAAAAGGAGACTCCTCCGGCACAGGATGCACCGGACAATCCCGAAAAGGAGCGCGACGATCAACATGCGTAGACTGGCCCTGGTTCTTTCCTCGACCCTTCTGACGGCGTGTGCTGTTGGCCCAGACTTTACCAAACCTGACGCGACGACTCCGGAGGCCTTCCGCATGGCGGAGGCAGGTGTGAATACTGCCTCAATCGCGAATACACCCTGGTGGGAGCTGCTCAAGGATCAAGAGCTCCAAAAGCTGATTCGTACGGCACTCGAAGAAAATAAAGACCTCCAGCGAGCGGCGGCGGCGGTGGAAGAGTTTCAGGCCCGCTTGTTTATCGCGAAGACCGATTTCGCCCCACAGATGAATGTTACGTCGAATGCGCCGCTGTTCGGTCGAAAGACCAATTTCCTGTTTCCCGGCTTCCCCAATCCCTTCAACTATTACCTGCAAGGAAATTTGTCCTGGGAGATCGACATCTGGGGGCGCATTCGTCGGTCCAACGAGGCTGCGCGTGGTGATCTGTTGTCACGGGAGGAGAATCGGCGCGCGATTGTGTTGCAGTTGGTGAGTGGCGTCGCGGAGGCTTACTTTGAGCTGTTGCAGTTCGACATGCAACTCGACATTGCGCGGCGTACGCTCAAGTCCTGGGAGGAATCTGTCAGGATCGCTCAGGCGCGATTGCGACAGGGAATGATTTCCAAGCTCGATGCCGATCAATTCGAGGCTGAACGGGCCAACGCTGCGGCCAAGGCGGCGGAGTTCGAACGTCAGAAAGTACAGAAGGAAAATCAACTCAGTGTGTTGCTGGGCCGGAATCCGGGCCGGATTGCCCGCGGGCATTCTTTGACGGAGCAGGTGATGCCGCCGGACGTGCCTCCCGGCCTTCCTTCTGAGTTGTTGCAGCGGCGTCCTGACATTCTGCAAGCAGAGCAGGATCTTGCCGCCGCCACCGCTCGCATCGGGATGGCAAAAGCTGATCGGTTTCCGAAGCTCAGTATCACCGGCATTCTGGGTGTGGCGAGTCCGCATCTGTCTCGTTTAGTGGCCAATGAAACCGCGTTTGGTGTCGCGGGGCCAGGCTTCGCCGGACCATTGTTGAATGCTCAGATTCTCGGTTTCCAACAGAAAGCTGCCGAGGCGCAAGCGCGACAAGCCGTGGCTCAATATGAGCAGTCAGTGCTGGTCGCGTTCAAGGAGGTGGAGGACTCGCTGGTCGCCGTTAGCACGGTTCGTGAGCAGCGCACGGCACAGTTGCAGCAGGTCGACGCGTTGCGTTCAGCACTGAGTCTCGCCAATCTTCGTTACAAGGGTGGTCTGGCAAATTACCTGGATGTGTTGATTGCGCAACGCAATCTGTTTGAGGCTGAGCTGGCGCTGATGGGAACCCATCGGCTCCATCTCGTCTCCATTGTGCAATTATATAAGGCTCTTGGCGGTGGCTGGACCCCGGAAGGGCAGCCGCCGGTTCAGGCCCTGCCGGCGGTCTCTGCACAGGAAAAGCGATAGTGACGTTGCCTCTTGAGGCGTAGGTCCAGCTTGTTGCTATGCTCCGATACTTGCTCGTTCGCCTGCTTTCTCGTCGATCTCCCATAAGCTAAGCTGCAACCCCTTCACTTCGATTCACCCTGAACGGTCCCGGACTTTACGGGTCGTGCTTCCGTTGCCTGAAAGACCTTCACGTTCGACGATTGTCTGCGGATGTCAGGGTAAGGATCATGGCGAGACTTCCACCTAAGGACGCCATGAGTAGGATGGTGAGGCCGCTGTGTATCCATGCTGAGCTGGTTTGAAGTCCCAGTACGATGTTCGTGAGGTTGAAGGTCCAGAGGGTGACCGCCACCCATGCCAAGTGTTCCGCTCGGTTGGCGGAGAGGCGAATGCCCGCCAGGGTGAAGCCGAGCACTCCTGACAGCAAATTCCAGAGATAAGCGGTAAAAGAATTGTTCTCAAGAGTTATCCCGGCTGCAGCCATGCACAGCCCCGCGGCAAATGTTAGCCCGTACACGATCGCGGCATCGCGTACCACAGTTTTGGCGGTGGAGGTCACTGCAGGCTCCCCTGTTGGTGATCGTTTCCTGGCCGACTGACTTCCAATTGCTTCATGATCAAAAAGAGAAGAGTTTGAGAGATGCCGGTCGAACGAGTGCTCGATACTGACGCACATTTCATGCTCTCGGCTGGACGACGTTTCACCTGTGCCTCCTTTTGAATCTCAGCGGAGCGTGCATTTGGAAACGAACGCAGAGGAGGAAACGACCGACAGCAGCCGGGCTCCTGTTCTTCGCGGGGACGAGGTTGAATGACAAGGCGCTCCGACGGGTTGTCACAGCCGTTTTTTCTGAGTCGAACTGAGAGACGGGGGAGTAGAAAGTGATTTTCGGTTACGGAGCCAACGGCTCAAACGCCGAGACATCGCATACACCAGGTTGTCAATTGCGAGTACGACCGCGCCGATCAGGAACAGCCCCAAAATGAGAGCGAGCTCTACATCAATGGACATTGTTTATTCCACCGGTCTGGGTATGAGTGAGTTGTGAAGGGAAGCGCTCGTTATCCGCATACATTTCACTGCAAGACAGTTGTGACCAGAATGCCTCCGGACGGGATTCCCTTGGCATTCTGGTCTTTGCATTGGAACTAGGCAGCCAAATCTGCTCTGCCTTCTGATTCAAAGTAGACATGCGTACCGGCTGGAGTCGTGACAGCGGATATGGAGGGATGCAGTGCGGCGCCCTGAGTCAGTCGGTTGTGCTCCAACACCTTCTCGGCCACATTTCCGCAGTTCATGCATCGATTGGCTTGAAGCCACATGGGTCCCGATGAGTCCTCCATGTCCAACAGGAAATCTTCGACCATGCATCCGTTACAGCGAGAGCACGTCATAGTGGCTTCCTCCATTGTTCATTGCCTATGTGTAAGCGTAGAACCGGAAGACCTTCTCCGACAGACCTGAATGAAGTACCTCCTTGGTGGGATCCCGGGACTGAATGTTGTTGACCGGTGGCGATATGACGATGGCTGCCCCCAAATCTTCGCTTGTCGGGAAGCGCGGGGGTCCAAGTCATTCGGCCTCATGGTTACCTTTCTCGAGAGAACTATTTCTGCCGCCTGTACGTGTGGCTATTCCGCTGCTGTAATCGTGAGCTCTTGATGTGAGTCTTGAAACTCCAGTTCTAGGGGAAGGTGTTCTTCGAGAAAACCATTCAGTCGAGCCCGTTCATCAGCATCCATCATGAGGAGTTCCACTCCGAATCGGTTTCCCTGTGCCCAGGTGACTTTCGCCAAACCTACCGAGACCGGTCGGCAATCTTCAGGCACCTGCAGTTTGAGCGCTAGGTAGTCCCCGTCGATGAGGCTGTGCGAGGTTGGGTGCGGCGCACCGACGAGACCGGAATCGATGATGCGCCCTTTTTCTGCGCAGCCCATGGCCGCAGCAGAAAGGATGCAGTGAACGACGAATCTTCGATGTGACGAACATGCCATGCGAACCTCCTGCGTATGGCGAACGAGCGCAACGAAACTCCGGAGATGAACCTATCTCGGCTATGGCGGATCAGATAGTCTGCGAAGAGGGTACTTCTAACGAGGGGCAGGTCAGGGTCCAGGGAGCCTTAAGGAGCTGCGGCGAACGTCCCATGGTTGAGCGAAATAGGCTATTGAACGATACGAATTAACCGGCAGTAGGTGTGTCTGTGGAGGTGCGCGTCGACGCACTTGATGGGGATTGTTGTTCAGTCAGGTAACGGTCTAAGGCTGTGCCGTCCTATCTTCAAGGAATCGTGTTGCGGGAGGTCGGTAGATTTGATGAATACAACAAGAGTCATTCAAAATGTAAGACGCTTTTCAATCCCTCGTTTTTCGGTCGATAATGGGGCGTGTGGATGAGGCGTGTATGGACGGAGCTGTCCAGCACTTCGGTATTCGTTCCCGTTTGCATGACCGGTCGATAGAATCGTGAATGAAACCACTTTCGGATCCTTCCAAAACACTCGCTAAACGAATCATGAATCGGGCTTAGCGCATTTGGCTGCAGTGGAACCGAACGGGTTTCAATCGCCAATCCCTTCTCTATTGAGTGCCGCTGCAGCCAGGCCAAGGCGACATCTGCCAAGTCCCGTTCCGGGTAGGTCCCGCCAAGGTCACCATGCGCCCCTGCGAACCAGCGTTGTTCAATGGTCTGTCCAGAGCATGCCGGCGAGGTCCACAGAGTCGCGTTGTGATCTGCGCGGTGTTCGTCGATGGCGAGTGCATGGTAGGCCTGTCTTACGATCGAACTCAGTTCGGTGTCGTGAAAATTATACCGGTGGTCGTTGAGCCACTTAAGTGCGTTGGTCGGAATTCCAAGTGGGCCGACGGTTTCCCACAAACCGAGTAAGGTGATCGGGACTTCCAGTGATCCTCTCCATCTCGCGGAAGTAGGTATTCCTGCAAGGATATCGCCGTGTCCCTTACGATAGAGGCGATAGGCATCGTCGAGGGCCTGGTTGGAGGGCTCCAGAATCATCTCGTGCAGGCATTGTCGAAGAGCAGTGGCTGTTGGAGTCGAGGGTGAGGGATAGGAGGCGGCCTCACGCACGCGCCTGACAAGATCGGTATGTAAGAGTGAAGCGGGGATGAGGCCAGCTATGGTGAGCAGGCCAACGAGGGAACGTGCGGTATACGCACCTCGACTGAAGCCATAGACAAACAGCTCATCACCGGGTTCGTAGGTGGCGGCGAGGTAGGCGTACGCGTGAAGGATGCTCTGATCCACTCCATACCCAAATGAGCCGGCCCGGAACCGATAAAACCAGGGAATGTCGCTACCGGAGTCATACCATTTCTGTTGCGCGCGTCCGTCCCGCGTCTGCGGAAGGATTGAATGGTAGAGCCGCAGTACATTCGTGGCGGGCGATGAATGACTGTGGGAGGTACGTAGGGTTTGTGTATTGGGAATTCCCGATGAGGGCAACTGCTTGCCAGGGTCTGGAGGTAAGTCCCACATGCCATCGAAGCACAGAATCAAACGCTTGGACACGCGGCTTCGTTCTCCTTGGCGCACGAGGAACGGTTAGAGCTGTTCGTATGATCCGCTTGCTTCGATAGGAAGAGTAGCAGGCCAACCAGCGCCGTACCCTCATTGCTCGCCCCTGGGAGAGCAAACTTAATGCCACTATTGCTTGGTGTCAGGGTGAGTTGGAATTGTGCCGGCGCATGTGATCAATAACCCTGTGAACCACTCAATCACTGCCTTTCAGGCTGAATCATGAGGACAGGGGAGCAATAGAGATTTCTCTCATGATAGGCCTGTATCGAATCGGATACGGATTCGTATCCGAAAGCATACGTGCATATGCGCCATGTGTGTATGGGGCATGAGTCGAGGTGGAGTTGAGGCTATGGCTCAAAGCAGATCTGACAGGAGAGTCTACCGGTGAGTAGACTTGATGACAAACTCACGATCTTGTTCAATCTGAATGGCCAATTGGTGCAGGGCTTGAGCGGTGGCCTCGGCGATCGGCTCTTGATCCGATGCGGTAATCCATCTCACTGAGGAGCCATGGGCTTCACCTTCGGCCGCGTATGTCTTGAGGGGGCCTTGTCCGGAAAAGACAAGGTCGGATTCCAAATGGACCCGATAGAGATAGCGGTCAGGCGCGCGAAGCATGAGCCAGGCTTTCACAACCAGACGCATGTCGCCGGCTTCTGTTCCGATAGACGTGAAGGTCTGGCGCTGAGTGAAATACTCGACAATTGTTTGTTGTAAGTCTTTCGACGGCCATTCGAGGAGGGGAATGCCCGGCATGTGATCCGCCCCTTCTATTGCGAGGAACGGTACCTCAAGCTGGACAGTCGCGGGGATCGAGGCTGCAGCCCGGTCGCTCGATGGTGGGGTGACGTGAATATGATGCACACACCCGGCTCCGACCAGGTAGGTGCCAAATAACATGATTGTGAGTCGATATGTGAGATTCCGCATAGGGCGACACATTCCGAATTCCATCCCTAGCGGGAGGAAGGGGGTGGGTTGAGAATGTCTAAGTCACGAATGGCTCGAGCCGCCTGCTCCCGATAGGTCCGCTCTGTCGCGCCGGTGTAGGTATCAATGACACGTTGGTAGGTTGCCCGGGATTGTGCATATTGCTTCTTGATCGAAAGATATTGTCCCAAAGCCAGCCAGTTCTGGGCGGCCGTCTCGTTGGCGGTGCGGAGGTCGGTCCATTCGCGATCGACCTGGTTGGTTCCTGGACGATTGACGCGCCGAGAGATGATGTCGCCTAACTGGGATGAGAGGTGTTCGATCGCTTCATTCTCCCGGACGGCCGCTGCCACGCGATCATGTGTCAAGTGATCGTAGAAGGCTTCGACATGATCCTTGACGGTGTCGGCCCGTTTCTCATGGATGTCGTGGGAGCAGTGCGCGAGAGTGAGGCAGGTCATGAGCAACACCAGCCCGTGCCAGATTACAGTTGCGCGTGAGCGAATCGCCATCGTCGCCTCCTCGGTAAATCGGACGTTGAGGTCCGATATTTGTCGTCTCGTGTCGCGATCCTACCGTAGCTGGGCGTGGAAAGGCGAGCCTAGGGACGGCGCTAGGAGGGGGCCTTGAAGAACAGCACAGAGAGCGGGGGCAGCGTCATGGCCAACGAGTGCGTTCGATCGTGGGCCGGAATGGGCTCAGCCGAGAGGCCGCCGAGATTTCCAAGACCGGTGCCGCCATACATGGACGCGTCGCTGTTCAACAGTTCCTTCCAATAGCCGCCTTGTGGGACTCCGACGCGATATTGCAGTCGTGGAACCGGCGTAAAATTACAGACGACGGCGATGTGTTGCTGTGGTGTCCGGCCGTGTCGCAAGAGACTGATGACACCGGCATCCACGTCCTGGCAGTCGATCCACTCGAACCCTCGCGGGTCGAAATCGAATTCATGCAGCGCCGGCTCTGTCCGGTAGAGATGGTTCAGATCGGCGACCCACCGTTGCAGCCCTTGATGGGGCTGGTACTGGAGCAGGTTCCAATCAATGCTGTCGTCGTGGGCCCATTCGCGCCACTGGCCGATTTCACCACCCATGAAAATCAGTTTTTTTGCAGCTTGGGCGTACATATAGCCGAACAGCGCACGGAGGTTGGCGAATTTCTGCCAATCGTCGCCGGGCATTTTGCCCAGGAGCGAGCCTTTGCCATGGACGACTTCGTCATGGGACAGGGGAAGTAAAAAGTTCTCTTGGAACGCGTAGAGCATGCGGAAGGTCAGGTTCCGGTGGTGATGTTTGCGATACACGGGGTCCAGCGCCATGTACTCCAGCGTGTCATGCATCCAGCCCATGTCCCATTTCATGCCGAAGCCCAATCCGCCCGCATACGTCGGGCGTGACACCGACGGCCAGGAGGTGGATTCTTCCGCAAAAGTTTGCACGTCCGGATGGCGGCGATAGATTTCTTCGTTGAGTTGCCGTAAGAAGGTGATGGCCTCCAGGTTTTCCCGGCCGCCATGCCGATTGGGAATCCACTCGCCTTCTTTCCGTGAATAATCCAGATACAGCATCGACGCGACGGCATCCACACGCAGCCCGTCGGCATGGTATTGCTCCAGCCAGAAGAGGGCGCTGCTGATCAGAAAGCTGCGGACTTCGTTACGACTGTAGTTGAACACCGCCGTCCCCCAATCGGGATGGAGGCCCTGGCGGGGGTCCGCATGTTCGAAGAGGTGGCTGCCGTCGAATCGACTGAGCCCGTGTTCATCGGTCGGAAAATGGGACGGAACCCAATCCAGAATGACTCCGATATCGTGCTGGTGGAGCTGGTCGATGAGGTACATGAGGTCCTGCGGCGTCCCATAGTTGCCGGAGGGAGCAAAGTACCCGGTCGTTTGATAGCCCCAGGAGCCAAAGAAGGGATGGTCCATCAGGGGCAGAAACTCCACATGAGTGAAGCCCAATCGCTGCACATACTCAATCAGTTTCGGGGCAGCTTCGCGATAGCTGAGGGAGCGGTTGCCTTCTCCGGGAACCCGCATCCATGAGCCGAGATGGACTTCGTAAATGCTGATCGGAGCATCCAGTGCATTGTGCCGTGCCCGAGTGTGCATCCAGTTGCTGTCCTGCCAGGTGTAATCGAGGTTCCAGACCACGGATGCGGATTTCGGCGGAATTTCGTTCAGTCGTGCGAACGGGTCTGTCTTGATAAGTACCGCCCCATGGTGCCGTGACCGGATGTGAAATTTATACAGTGCGCCGACCCCCACGCCGGGGACGAACCCTTCCCAGATGCCTGAAAATTGACAGGGGTGGAGTGGGTGGCGAGCGGGGTCCCAATGGTTGAACGTCCCGAAGACTGAGACCTGCTCGGCTTCCGGCGCCCACACCGCAAAGTGCGTGCCCTCGACACCCTGCAAGGTCGCGGGATGCGCGCCGAGTTTGTCGTAGAGGTGGAAATGAGAGCCTTCATTAAAGAGGTAGAGATCGTCCGCGGTGAGCAGACTATGTTTCTCGCCCGTAGATTTCATTCCTGGCGAGATGGAATCGAGCTGTTCGCCGGGGCGATGATTGACGAGTGGATCCACAGGTGCAGAGTACTGTGGTTGAGGGCAGATCGTCAATTGGCCGGCGGCTCGGTCGGTCGGCAATATTTTCGATTGCGAGACTCTTCGGGATCTTGCTCCAGACTAGTGACACTTCTCGATCAAGTATGGTATGAATCAACCCGCTCATACGGAATTCTCTTCGTCCCCATCGTCTAGCCTGGCCTAGGACATTGCCCTTTCAAGGCAGTAACACGGGTTCAAATCCCGTTGGGGACACCACACAAGGGGTGGCAAGCTGACTTGGTAAGAGTCGAAGGTACGAGCCTCTCCCAGTCACCTTGTAGCCTTTCCGTCCATTCTCCTCAAACGCCTCACACATCAGAGTTTCTTCGAGAAGTTTCCTCAACATCTGACGAGCTTGTGCTGGATGGCGACCGAGAAGATTTTTCGTATCTTTCACTCGATCCTGGAGGTCCCGTTTTATTCGTGCTTCATCCATCTCCACAATGCCTGCTGGTCTCATGAGATGAGACAGTTCCTCAATCAATTGTTTTTTCCGCTTTTCCTCATCCCTCAGTTTAGCCAGCAGCGGGTCCATATTCTCCCCTCTGGCTATTGCATCAACCAAATTGCTTTCATGCGCCTCAATCAGGGAAAGCTCGCGTTCGACCAAAGATTTTCGACTGAGTCGTGTCTCGTCGCCCGCGCGGATGCGAGCGAGGGCCTTTTCGATCGCGACTTCAGTCAATCTTTCATCTAGCGCCTCACTCATTGCCTGCAGCACGATTGTATCCAACACATCTTGATCGATCCTTAGAGCATTCTTGCAGATTGAAGCTCCTCGTTTTCGATGGTAGGCGCAGCCGTAAGTCCGTCGCTTTCCTCCGTTATCCCTACCACTGGCATCGATAGGGCCGCCACAACTGCGGCACCGAGCTAAACCACTCAGCAAATATGGTGAGTCGAAATCCCGCATCGCGGGGCGTCCTAGAAGTTGCCCCTTTGTATGCGCTGATGATTTTCGTACGAATACGTTTTGAACCTGCTTGAGTCGAGCTGTCACCCGCTGCCACAGTTCGTCAGAGACAATGCGGAGATCCGGTGCCTCTAGTTTTATTAATTCGCCACTTTCTCTTCGGCGTCGTCGCTTGGTGCCTCCGCGTTCGATCTTCTGGTACTCGTTCCATACGATTTCGCCTCTGTAGAGCGGCCGGTAGAGCATCTCTCGAATTGCGGAAGGTGCCCAGCCAGCTTTGCTTCTCGGAGACGGTACTCCTTCAGCGTTGAGCGTCTTTGCGATACGGGTCAAGCCAATCTTTGAGGCATACATTTCAAACACTCGTCGAACTGTGGCGGCCTGCACCTGATTAATAACTCGGATCACATGCAATCGTTGGCCGTCCGCTGTGGCTATTTCTCGATTGTCATACCCATAGACACGACCGCCAGTGACATGCCCCGCTTTGGCCTTCCGAAGGAGTGCGTCATGTGTGCGCTGCTTGGCACGTTCTCTTTCCACTTCTGCTGCGAAGTTTGTCAACGAGAGCATCACTTTCTCCAGTGCGCTGTCCAAGGTTCTCTCACGGTCTTCCAAGTAGAAAAACACTCGGACCCCTGCGTCTGTAATCTGCTTGAGGGCGTATGCTGTTTCGATCTGCTCGCGACCAAGACGAGATTCCTCAGACATAATAAGCACATCGAAAACAGGTCTGGGTTTGAGTGCATTCATGAGACGAAGGAAACCCGGACGCTTCACGAATTCCGCACCGGAAATGCCATCGTCTACAAAGGTGTGTTCGTCTGCTACTTTCCAACCCTTGCGCTCAGCATAAGCTTTTGCATGTTCCACATGCCGAGTGACGGATTTCTCTTCTTCGAGTACTCCAGTTTGTTCGGTGGACTTCCGTGCGTAGATAGCAGCATTCATGGTGTGATCTCCTTGTCCGATTGCAATCTTGCAAGCGTCATAGCGCTCTGGAGGTTATCCGTCAATGAACATTTATGGCCAAATCCAGGAGGGGTTTTGGCCATAGATTCGCTATGTTGTTGAAGATCCGCAAGAAGATGAATGATGCCCAGTGGGGGAACGTGTCCCTGCAAGGAGCCACCCTGGTCACGGGGTCCGTCAGTGGCGCCCTCGCCGGCAGTCTCGCGACGCCCAGTGCCACGGTGACGCTCTCGACCGAAGGCACGACGGATTGGGCCCATTGGGGGCTGACGACCGCCAGCAGTTTCAACCACAAGAGCGGCATCACGGCGCAGATCAGCAACTACACCGCGCTTGGCGGGGCCACGGCGGGCCGGTACGATACCAATCCCAATGGATACAGCTGGGCGGATGGCACGCCCACGGCCAGCGCCACGAATTCGCCCACGGGGTTGTACATCAATGGCCTGAACAAAGGATTTCAGATCACGGTGCCGGCCGATACGACCTCGCGGACGGTCAAGGTCTATGTCGGGGTCTGGGGTGCGCAAGGCAAACTCGAAGCCACGTTAAGCGACAGCAGCGCCAGCGCCTATGTGGACACCTCCGTCACCGATCCGGGCGGCAGTTCCGATGGCATCGCGCGGGTGTATACCCTGACCTATCGGGCGGCGTCGGCGAGCCAGACGCTCACCGTCAAGTGGACCGTGGAGACGATGCATGAGGCGCAATGGGGGAATGTCACACTGCAAGCGGCGACGCTCGTGACCAACAGCAACAGCGGCACGATCTATCAAGATCTGCAGTATGCCTATACGGCGGATGGCAACCTCACGACCATTGTGGACCATACGGTCGCAGGCGGGGCGGGGGATCAGGCCATGACCTATGACAGTCTGGACCGGCTGACCGAAGCCGAAGGCCCGTACGGAACCAGTGGGGCGACGGCCTCGATCACCTATAGTTACAACGAAATCGGAAATCTCGCGGCCAATTCGCAGGTGGGGGGTTACACCTATCCCACCAGTGGATCAAGCAGTGTGCGGCCGCATGCCGTGAGCACGGCCGGAAGCAATAGTTATACATACGACGGCAACGGCAACATGACCGCCGGCGCAGGCCGATCCTTCACCTATAATCTGGAAAACAAACCGCTCACGATCACGATTGGCGGACAGACCACCACATTCGTCTATGATGGCGATAATGGGCGGGTCAAGAAGATCGTGGGGAGCACGACGACCCGGTATATCAGCCAGCTCTATGAATGTGAGAATACGAGCTGCTCACGGATGATCCTCGCTGGATCAGAACGTGTCGCGACGCTTGTCCCGAGCGGTGGCGTCCACTATTACCACCCGGACCATTTGGGCTCCTCCTCTGTGATTACCGATGAGACCGGTGCTAAGGTCCAGAGCCTCACGTATTTTCCGTACGGAGCGACCCGCACGAACAGTTCCCCGGTCACGCCGGCGGTCAACGTGCCCTACAAATACACCGGCAAGGAACTCGATGCCAGCACCGATCTCTATTATTATGGGGCACGGTATTATGATCCGGTGCTCGCCCGATTCGTGAGTGCGGACACGCTCGTGCCCAATCCCCGCGATCCGCAAGAACTCAATCGTTATACCTATGCCGGTAGCAATCCCTTTCTGTACACCGATCCCACCGGGCATTTTAAGATCAAGTTCACGAAGTTCTTCCAACGCGCCTTGGGGGATGTCGGTACGGCGGTGGTGGGTGTGCTTGGCCAGAGCTTCGGTGGGACGCTGGCGTGGACCATCCCGCTGCTGGGAGCCGTAGTCTCCGGGCTAGGGACTGCTGTGCTGACGCAATCTAAGACCGGCCGGTATGCCTTGGCGGGAGAAATCATCGCGGCAACGACCGTAGCGTCCTTTGCCTGTGGTGGTTGTGGGGGCTATGCGACTGGAGCCGCTATTGGAGCGTGGACTGGGGCTGGATTTGGAGGGTATAGTGCTGCGCAGGCGGGAGGAGACATCAGTCAAGGTGTGTTATTTGGTTCCGCTGTAGGCGCTGTCACAGGAGCTGCGGCGGGTAGTATTAACATCTCCTTGCATGCTACTGCTCCCATCTATGCTAAGGTCACTGCCTATATGCTGGAGAAGGCCATCATGGGCGCAGTGATTGGAAGTGGTTCTGGCGCTACCACAGGATATGCCGGGGGCAAAGGCAATTGGGAAGCTATCTTAACAGGAACGCTACGAGGAGCGGCCGTCGGTGCGGTTACTGGGGCAGCGTTCGGGGCGTTAGGCTCATACATAGAATATGCGCCCACTATCACGTCAATGAGCCAAATTCAGTCAACAGACTCTATTTTTCGGAGCCTCGTCGGCATCACGAAAGGATTCGCGGAGAAGATCGCCACGCTGTATCCGTCGCTGGCAGAGACTGCTTTCGCGCTCGCGCCGCACGCAGGACTTACTGCCCTATCGGTGGGAATTGGAATGGAGCTGACCGACCAAGTGCTATCGAGAGAACTTATCAGAAGATGCACCACTGATACCGGATGTATTATGACCTATACAATGGGAAATTTCCCCATGCCAAGCTTCCCTCCCACACCTTAGGAGCGTCCGCTTAATTATTCACAAAGAGAGAGCATGGCTTATGTATATCCGATATGGCCGAGTGGGATTGCTCATGCTTTTGGTGTGGTTCCTCGGGGCGCTGAACGGATGTGTCGGCGAACTCTATCAGTCGATTAAAGCTGATCTAGACCTCTCACTAGATCCACATACCCGTGAGAGGCTCAACACCAATCCGAGGCTCATAGCGATTCATTCTCCTCCTGAGACGTCATTGTCGGTTGAAGGAGGTGTGTCGCGCCATGATCCTTTTCGCCTAGAGGATCCTCTGTTGACTGTCAAAGACCGCTTTCTGACTACCCTGAGCGAACAGATGCACCTGACGAATGTTCAGGCGATGCCAGCTCCTCGATTGCACTCCTCGCAAATGCAATACGGAGTCAGTATACGTGAACTAGTCAGACTCTATGATCACGGGCTAGTCCTGGATTTTCAGACGCTGCAATGGGCGTTTACCCCATACGGGGAGAACAAATTGTCGCAATGGTCAGACTGGAACATGAGCACTTCAACTATTCTGTTCCATAGGGTTCGAGCCAGGTTGATCGATCTAGACCAAAGGAAGCTGCTTTGGCAGACGACGTGCTATGTCCATACGCAGCAACATTCAATGCAGGAATGGCTGTCGAATCAGAGTCAGCTGGTGAAAGACGAACGCCAGGATCTTGGCTTTCGTTGCGCACGCCAACTTGTCGAGAAGTTGGCTGGGACCTAATCATATAAATGCGTCGCTGGCCCATCAGTGAACCACTAACCAGCGCTATATCCATCGGCTGACGGCTTCACATTTATCTTTCATGGGGTTGAAGAGCGAGGCGTTGGACGCGAAGCCTAATTTTGAGGAGACATCGCCCATGCGCATACTTGTCTTTGTGATGATATCCATGGTTTTCACCGGATGCATCAATATCACCAGCCGTATTACGCCGGAGGATCGCACGGTGAAGCCATTGACTATGGGACGTGATTGCTTTCTGTTTCTTCCGGGGCTGGCGTATGGCCTGAACACGGTGGAGCAGGCTATGGCTAATGCGGACCCGCCTGCAAAGAAGATTCGCAGTGTTTCGATCGATACAATCGTATGGCTCGCGTTTGGGCAGCAGTGCTTGACCGTGGTCGGAGAGCCAGATCCAGCCATCGTGAAGACTGCACAGTAGCAACGTAAGCTTCTCTAAGAATTATATAGATCAACTTTAACCAGAGCATTATTTTGACGTTAGCTCGTTTCTAGACAAACATTAGAGCCGCAGGCTTGCCTTTTACAACTTAAGCCGCTAAAACCGTCACATCGATTTCGAAGGACCAAGTTTCTAATCCCCCTCTGGAAAATCCCGTTGGGGACACCACACTTCTCCCGGTTATTCGTTGGCTCAGCCTTGTCGGGAACATTCTTCTCGGACAGTACAGCCATTTCACATATAAAGCTTCTTGCGGCTTCATGGAGGATGGTTTCTGTCGTGGGAGAGGATCGCTGTAGGGCCGGCAGGTAGGATCCTCACTGCCGTCGGGATCTCGACCACGAAGCTGCATCTGTGACCCGCCTGATGATCCGGTGTCGTTACGCGTGAGTAACGTACAGAGTCGTTCAGTGATGAATCGCGCCGCTCACTGGGTTCGCCACATACAGACCCTGCTGTCCGAAGGCATTACTGGCGGGCGGTGGTATGCCCTCTGTGCGGTGATCATGGCCGCCACGGCGGTCGTTGATGTACACACCCCGCTGGGGCTCGCCGACGGCGCGGGATATCTGGTGGCCGTCGTGGTCGCCGGGATGGCGCCAGTCCAGCGATTCCCATACATCGTGGCAGCTATGTCGACCGGGCTTATTCTTCTCGGCGGTTATTGGTCTCAATCTGGGGACATTCCCTGGATCGGGGTTACGAATCGGGCCATCTCCATCGGCGCCATCTGGCTGATCGTCTGGGTTGTTCTGCAATGGAGAACGGCCACCCGCAGCCGTGCTCATGACCTCTCTGTCCGATTGCGATCCATCCTAACCCACAGCCAGACGAATATCTTTGTCAAAGATCTCCAGGGGCGATACCTCGAGGTGAATGAACAGTTTCTGTTTCTGACCGGTCACTCGGCCGCAGCGGTGATCGGGAAAACGGATTCGGACCTCTTTCCGCCTGAGACAGCCGCCCTCTATCGTGAGCATGACGGCCAGGTCATCGAAGCCGGAGCGCCCATGAATTTCGAAGAGACGTGGGTGCTCAATGATGGTCTGCGCCTCTATATGGTCTCCAAGTTTCCCTTGCGCGATGAGCACGGCGCTATTGTGGCCATCGGCGGGATTGCCACGGATATCACCGCTCGGTTGCAAGCTGAGGCGGCCCGGAGTGAAGCCCAGGAACGGTTCGATTTGGTGGCGACCGCCACGCAGACCGGCATCTGGGACTGGGATCTGCTAACGAACCACATGTATTACTGCCCGCTGTGGAAAGCGAGTCTGGGATATCAGGAGCATGAGATTTCCAACTCACCGACGGAGTGGGAGTCTCGATTGCATCCCGATGACAACGCTCGCGCAGTTGCGCTTGTTGACGACTATCTGTCCGGACGCATTCTCTCCTACGAACTCGAACACCGACTGCGTCACAGGGACGGTAGCTACCGCTGGATTCAGACCTGTGCCCTGTTGCAGCGGGATGCTGACGGGAGACCCCGTCGGATGATCGGGTCGCACGTGGATATTACGGAACGGAAGCGAGCGGAACACGCGTTGGCTCAGAGTGAGTCTACGTTAAGGAGCTTCTTCAATAGCGGCGCGATGATGATGGGGATTGTGGAACTGCTCGACGGGGATATTGTGCACGTCTCGGACAATCGCCGCGCCGCGAGTTTCTTCGGGACGACACCGGAGTCGATGCAGGGAAAGCGTGCCTCGGAGCTGGGTGCGCCCACTGACATCATCGCGCACTGGATTCGATATTACGAAGAGACGGAACGGACGAAACAACCGGTGCGATTCGAGTATGTCCACTCACAGAGAGGCAGCGGTGTCGAGTTGTGTTTGTCCGCCACTGTCTGCTGGATCGGTACAGGACCAAGCGGTCGGTCGCGGTACTCCTACGTGGTGGACGATGTCACGGAAGCACGATGCTTGGCGGAGGCGCTGGGACAGACGGCCGAGCGGTATCACGGTGTGGTCACCGCCCTTGCAGAAGGAGTCCTGCTACATGATGAGCAGGGGAGGATTGTCGCCTGCAATCCGAGCGCGGAGCAGATTCTTGGGCTTACGGCCGACCAACTGATGGGGCGAACGCCGGTCGATCCGGGATGGCAGGCGATTCATGAAGATGGGAGCCACTTTGCTCCTGACCAACGCCCGCCGGTGGTCACGCTTCGGACCGGTCGCCCCTGCTCGAATGTCATCATGGGTCTCTCCAGACCGACCGGGGAGCGGCGATGGATTTCAATCAATACGCAGGCCCTCCGGAGGCCCGGCGAGGAGCGCCCTTACGCCGTCGTCGGCTCTTTTCATGACATTACCGAACGCCGTCGGGCGGAACAGGCGTTGTTGGAGGTGCAAGACAAGCTCGAGCACCGGGTGCGAGAGCGAACTGCACGGATTCACGAACTCGAATCCCAACGGTCTCAGGCGGAAAAACTCGCGGCGCTCGGGCACCTGGCGGCGGATATCGCGCATGAAGTGAACAACCCACTGGCAGGAATTACGAATGCGTTCCACCTGGTCAAACAGGGAATCGGAAGCGATCATCGACACTATCGATTCGTAGAACTCATCGATCGTGAGATTCAACGCCTCGCTATCATTGTCAAAAAAATGTACAGCTTGTATCAGGGCGTGCCGGCGAGCGAACGACAAGCCACGAACATCGACGAATTGCTCCAGGACGTGGCGACGCTGGTGGGGCACAAGCTCACATCCAAACGCCTCCGGTTACGCACGGATGTCGTGACTCGCCGGCAGGTTGTGGATGCGCCGCGTTCCGATCTGTTTCAGGTGTTGCTCAATCTCGTTCAGAACGCCATTGATGCCTCCCCGGCTGACAGTGAAGTGGGGCTGAGCGTTGCCGAGCGTGACGGCCAGCTGCGATGGAGCGTGACTGATCGAGGGACGGGGATTGCTACTGATGTTCTCCCACGAATTTTTGAGCCATTTTTTACCACGAAGTCCGGCGCCGGCTGGCAGGGCCTCGGCCTCGGGTTATCTGTCTCCCGTGGTTTGGTTTATGCCATGGGAGGGCGGATCGAAGTGGAGACACAACCGGAACATGGTTCAACGTTTACGGTAGTCCATCCGTTGGAACGGTCGGGTCCGGGGGAGGGCGTATGTGCACCATTGGCCCTAAGAAAGGAGCAGAAGGATGATGACTATGCCGCAACGCATACTCATTGCTGATGACGAAGAAACGTTTCGGGAATCGACCGTGGAAATTCTTGCCGAGGCAGGATACGCGTGCAGTGCTGCCAGGGATGCGGCCGAGGCTGAAAGCCTGCTGGAAAACGGCTACGACTTGCTGCTGGCCGATGTCCGGATGCCGGGGAACGCGCACCTTGAGTTTCTTGAGAACGTTTCCAGACGACATCCCGAGCTTCCCGTGCTGGTGATTACGGGGTTCCCCACAGTCGGGACCGCCATCGAGTCGTTTCGCCTCTCGATTGTGGACTATCTGATCAAACCGGTCGGTGTGGACGATCTGAAGCGGGCGGTGGAGCGCGGGCTTCGGCGAAGGACCCTTGCCCGTGCGGTGAAGGAGGCGATGACTGAAACGGCCAAGGTGGCGGGAATTTTCGATCAATTGGGCCAGTCGATGAGAGAGTTCGGGCGGGGGGAGCCACTGGTGGAATGGAGCGCCCATGAGTATATAGCCCAGTCTATGAGGCACATTGCGCAGTTGTCGACAGTCGTCGGTCAAACGTTGGAGGCCTCCCGTGGGAGCAATCCCCACGCTCCCACGGACCTCTGTGCGTTAATGCCGTGCCCCAGGCTGGACCGGTATGAGGCGGCTATTCAGGACGCCGTCGAGGTCATGGAGCGTACGCGAAGCTCGTTCAAGTCGAAGGAGATCGGCGCATTGCGGCAGCGGTTGGAAACCCTCTTGCGCGAGGGACGCCGGCAGAGATGACTCTGTGTGGCACGTGCGAGGCGAGCCTTCTCGTTGCAGCCGTGGTCATCAGGGCGGCCGGCACGCTTCATGATGTTGGTCGGCGTGTGCGAATGAGATCTGTGGTTGGAAAGCCGAGGCGTTTGGCCTGCTCGATTAGGCGCTGATGGGTAGCCTCTTCCAGCTGAGGTGCTCGCGAGAGAATCCAGAGAAACCGACGATCAGGTGTGCCGACCATCGCGGCTCGGTATTCCGGATCAAGCGCAAGAATCCAATAGTTCCCATCCCGTGATGAACCGAAGAGCCGCGCGAAGAAGTTATCGAAGACCACGGTGAGCCGGGCATTCGTTTTAGGGTCGATCACTGTCGCCACACCCTCCGCCTGGTCAACTCCGCCACTGTCGGTGAGACACTCATTGTGAACTCCGATGCTGCCGTCCGGGCGGCTGGTATAAATGGCTTTCGAGTCAACGCAGTGCCGCTGAAACCACATCGGTAGCCGGGCGATCTCGTACCACGTCCCCGCGTAACGGGCGAGATCTACCGAAGCCACTGTCGGCAATGTGTCCTTGTGCTCCACGCCCGCACAGGCTGTGACGGTAAGGCAGAATGCCCAAACCGCCAACGACGTGCCCAATCGGATCCAGTGATCTACCACGCCTTGCATCAGCAATTTATTACTCGGTGTGTACATAGCGTGTACTTCGGGTGTGTTGTAAAGATCCGGTGCTTGCGGTCGTCAGCATAGGCCAGGATAACCATAATTTTATCATAACAAGTACCAATGCCGCTGCGTAGCGAGGGGGCAACGCCGGGTGCAGGGGGCTGTGTCGAGTGAAGAACCGACGCCGTGCTTACCCCGTAGGCTCTTGGCACTGTTTCGGTTCGCTGTGTGCCATCGGTGTGAGCGGAACCTCCACCCATTTTTCTCCGTCTTGACGCTCGAGTTTCTGAATGCAGGTCGGGCTAAAGCCGATTCGTCCATGGGTAAGCTCGGGCGCAGACTTCCGGATCATCACGCACCCGTCTTTTATCAGGCCCACGGTTCCAACGTGCCAGCCTGGCAGGAGTTCCGCCGGCTCAAAGCGAACCAAAAGCCCCTCGTGATGATATGCGCTGAAATCTAAGCGGGAAAGTGGGGCAGAATCGAAAGCACAATCGACAAGACGAGAGCGATGCGATGCATGGCACCTTCTTTGAGAAGAGAGCTGGTGAAAACACTACAGGAAGTCCGCGAATGGGGCGGTAGGGTAAGCCCGTAGCCTGAGGACGTGAGTGCGTTCCCGTGGAGTCTAGGAGGGGGTAGATGGAGCGCCCTGGCAGTGACGAGAGCCGGTCCGCCGCTGATACTGATTGTAGGGGAGAATGGCGATATTCATGTGGTGCCAAGCCCCATAATCTGCGACATGGTGGCATATGCATGTCTGCATCTTCTCCGAACCAGCGGGTGATAATGACACGTTCTGAATCGGAGAATTGGCGCAGTGTCACTCCTAGCGAGCCCGCATTGGCCCTGCACGTTTCGGATTGTTCAGCCCTGCATTCCAACCTTCATGTACCTAGGTGAATTTCTTGGCCTACCAAAGTTTTTGCCTCTGCCCAACCTCCGGGGAATAGTGCGTCGGGCAGTCTCGCCATAACATCGCCTCTGTCCTGCCCGAGTCCGGGCGACTTGCGAAGATTGCCTCACCCTTAGTGAAACAAAGGAGGAAGAGCATGGCAGAAAGTCATCATCCTATGCAGCGTGGGGATAAATCGGTGGCCGTGAATGTTCGTCTTAAACCCGTTTCTGCATCGGATCAGCCGATTCTCGTGAACTACACCCATGTTGGTCTCTCGGACGGACTGGCATATGTCGATTTTGGGTTTCTAGAGCCTGCTTTGTTGAGCGCCGTCGCCATACACGCGAAGCAAGGCGACGTCACACCGAAACAGGTCGAAGGAATCAGCAGGGCACGTGTTGCGTTACCTCTCGATTCCGCGGTGCGTCTTTATCAGCAACTTCAGCGGGTGTTGGTCAGTCTCCAACCTCCTAAGACCAAACAATCCTAACCTGTCTGACCGACATCTTTTCCATGGATACATTGACATCCAATCCCGCGGATTGCTCCGTGCCAAGTCCCATAACAGATACGGGCTTGTTATGCCTGCTCATGGCCGCCAAGTTCCATGACCTACCTGTGGATGGGGGACAGATTCAGCATCAGTTCGGGCAGTCGGGCAAGGTACTGGCGACGCAGGAGTTGCTACGCGCAGCCAAGCACATTGGGTTTCGAGTCGGACTTGTGACTGCTCGATGGGAGGGGCTGGCGACAACGCCATTACCGGCCATTGTCGAACGAATCGACGGGAAATACGTCGTCCTGGCCAAAGTACAGGACGACAAGGTGCTCATCCACGATCCATTGGAGGCGCGATCGCTGGTTCAATCGAGAGAGACGTTCGTCACAACTTGGAGCGGCAGGTTGCTACTCTGTGCGAAACGCGCGGGCCTCCGAGCGCAGGATCTTGCGTTCGACATCACCTGGTTCATTCCAGCGGTACTCAAGTATCGACGGCTGCTGGGCGAAGTGTTGTTGGCGTCCTTTTTTCTGCAGCTCTTTGCATTGCTCACTCCGTTGTTCACCCAAGTCGTTATCGATAAAGTTTTAGTGCACAAGGGCTTCACGACGTTGCATGTTGTAGCCATCGGTATGCTGGCGCTGGCACTGTTCGACGGATTTCTTGGCGGGTTGCGTACCTATCTGTTTGCTCACACCACGAACCGGATCGATGTGAGTTTGGGGGCGCAACTGTTCCGGCATCTTTTGGCCCTCCCTCTCGCCTACTTTGAATCACGCCGGGTCGGCGATACGGTCGCACGGGTGCGCGAACTCGAACATATCCGTCAATTTCTCACCAGTAATTCGGTGACAGTCCTGCTGGATGGCGTGTTCATCGTCGTGTTTCTCGCTGTGATGTGGCTCTATAGTTCGATGTTGACGTTGGTGGTGATGGCATCACTGCCGCTCTATGCCATTCTCTCGATCGCCATTACGCCGACGATTCGCACCAGGCTCAATGAGAAGTTTAACCGCGGAGCGGAGAACCAATCATTTCTAGTCGAGACCGTAGGCGGTATTCAGACCGTGAAGGCTCTGGCCGTCGAGCCACCGTTGCAGCGCCGCTGGGACGAACAATTGGCCGGATACGTGCAGGCCAGTTTCCGTGCGACCAGTCTGATCACCATAGCCGGCCAGCTGGCTACTTTCATCCAGAAAACTACGACTATTGCCGTGATGTGGGTTGGTGCGTATCAGGTCATCGAGGGGGTGCTCAGTATCGGCGAACTGATCGCCTTTAACATGATCTCCGGGCAGGTGACCGGGCCCTTGTTGCGTATGGTGAACCTCTGGCAGGAGTTTCAACAGGTCGGCATCTCAATACAACGCCTGGGCGATGTGTTGAACACTAGGCCAGAACCTACATATAGCCCGGCCCGCACAACGTTGCCGCAGATTGCCGGGCAGATTACGTTCGACGACGTCACCTTTCGCTATCGTCCGGATGGCCGGCCGGTGCTCCAGCAGGTTTCCTTCTCCCTCCAGCCGGGCCAGGTTATTGGGATGGTGGGACGATCCGGGTCGGGCAAAAGCACCATCGCGAAGCTGATGCAACGGTTGTATGTGCCGGAACGCGGCCGTGTGCTGGTTGATGGGGTAGATCTTGCGCAGGTCGATCCGGCCTGGTTGCGTCGGCAAGTTGGCGTGGTACTGCAGGAGAACTTTCTTTTCAATCGCTCCGTCCGGGACAACATCGCATTGACCGACCCAGGGCTCTCAATGGACCGTGTGATGCATGCGTCCAAACTGGCCGGTGCCCACGAGTTTATCCTGGAGCTTCCGGACGGATATGACACGATTGTGGGAGAGCATGGCTGCGCCCTCTCCGGCGGGCAACGTCAGCGTATCGCCATTGCTCGTGCTCTCGTTGCGAATCCTCGCATTCTGATCTTTGACGAAGCCACTAGCGCTCTGGATTATGAATCCGAAGCAATCATTCAACGGAACATGGCGCAGATCTGCAAGGGGCGCACCGTCATCGTCATTGCACATCGCCTGAGCACGGTTCGCCCTGCCCATCGGATTTACGTCCTCGACAAGGGGCAGATTTTCGAGGACGGGACGCACGATGATCTGATCAAGCGCAACGGGATGTATGCGCGACTTTATCGATATCAGGACGGGCGATCCGCAGCAGCGTAACGGAGAGGCAGATGAGGAAGAGAGGATGAAGAGGTTATTACGACATCTGGCGGTGTGGCGTGCGGCATGGCAAATTGAACAAACCATGCCCTCGGCAGTTGTTTCCGGCGGGAGTGCGGTGGAGTTTCTTCCTGCTGTGCTTGAAATTCAACATGCGCCGCCTTCGCCGATCGGCCGTGCCATTCTCTGGACCATCATGCTGGTGTTCACGACAGCGGTGACCTGGTCCTCGCTCAGTCACATCGATATCGTCGCGGTGGCGCCTGGCAAGATTATTCCCAGTGGTCATTCCAAAACCATCCAGCCATTCGAAACCGGTGTCATTGCTTCCATTCACGTACAAGACGGTCAAACCGTTCGTCAGGGAGAGGTGCTGATCGAGCTGGATGCGACGCAAAACGGCGCTGATCGGGATCGGGCGCTCAACGAATATCGAGCCGCGCTGATCGAGGCGGCCCGATTGCGCGCGTTGATTGCGGGGCACTCCACTTTCGAGGCTCCGGAAGAAGCCGATCCGCAATTCACATTGCTTCAGCAACAACTCTTGCGGGATCAAGTCGCGGAATTTTCCGCCCGGGTTGATGCATCCCGGCATCTCATTGGACAACGCCGGGCGGCGTTGGATGCGACGAAGGATAATCTCCGGAGGCTGGAGGCAACTGTTCCGATCGAAGCTGAGCGTGCCAAGGCCTATCGGTCCCTGTTGGCGCAACAGTATGTGTCGAAGATGGACTATCTCCAATTCGAGCAGCAACGCATCGACAAGGCTCAGGAGTGGGCTGGGCAGAAGAGCAAGTTGCGGCAGGATCAGGCTGCACTGGCTGAGGCCGAGCAAAACTACCACGCGCTCCTCTCGGAGTTTCAGCAGAGCAAACAGGCCGAGCTCTCGACCACGGAAACGAAGACAGCCTCGCTGCTTCAAGAAGTGCGCAAGGCTGGACAGAAAATCCACTTGCAGAAGCTGGTGTCGCCGATCGACGGGGTAGTGCAACAGCTGGCGGTGCATACGGTGGGTGGTGTCGTCACGCCCGCCCAGCCATTGCTCATCGTCGTGCCTCAAGACCATCCCGTGGAAGTTGAAGCACAGTTCGAGAACAAGGACATCGGCTTTGTGAAGGAAGAGCAGCCGGTTGAAATCAAAGTCGAAACGTTTCCGTTCACCTTATATGGCACCATTCCGGGAAAGGTTTTGAGTGTCTCGGATGATGCGGTACCGTTGGATAAAGACAAGGGCGGCCTGATCTATGCCGGTCGTATCAGCATGGATCGCGCGACGATGCAGGTGGAAGGAAGACACATTCATCTCTCGCCCGGGATGGCCGTCATTGTTGAAGTCAAAACCGGCCAGCGTCGGGTGATTGAATACCTGCTGAGTCCCTTACTGAAGTTTAGGCGGGAGAGTTTGAGGGAGCGTTAGGAAATATCTGAACTGGAACTATGTTGCGCAACAAACCTCAGGAAGAGGGTTGGCCATGAAGATGAGGTCCGATCAAATTGTCAGGGGTATTATCCTCGTAGGGTTGTTGCTCGTCCCGATGATTGTATCCAGCGAGGCAGGCATCTTGGGGAAAGAGGAGACACCCGGAGAACGGTTTCGGAAAGGCATTGAGAAAATCAGGCATGCCTGTGAAAGCCGGAAACTTGATCCTGGGGAAGTGTGTGGGGAGGTAGCCAAGCTCAAGCCAGCTGATCCCTTGGCGACCGAGGAAGGTCGCTTCGCCCATTCAATCAAGATCCCTAATCCGGTTTCGGAAGATAGCGGCTACAAGCCGGAGATGACGAGTCAGGAATACTTTGATCATTTGTGCAAGACCGAGGCGGGGGAGTTCATCTATAGGACAGTGGAGAATGTGGAAGGACTGCTCCAACTGCGGCCTCGCGAAAATCCCACAGACTATGAACTCGAACATCTCTATGCAGTGGAAGATCCCTATGGGCATTCTGTTGGGGTGCGGGATCACTCTGAAGAGTATTTTGTTCAACCTGCGATAGGCAAGTATCAGTTTCTCGAAATTCCTTTGCCTGAGAGATCTCAGGCGAGTGAAGAAAGAATGTACCTGCGCTTTTATCGAGACAAAAACGCGCATGCGGGAAAAGATTACCAAACTGCGATCAATGGCAAATTCGTGCGGGTTCCATACGTCGTGGGAAAGGTAAGGGTTCCTTCTTCCCAGAGCCGCTACGGATACACCTGGCGAGGGGTTGGCCGTCCGCACGATCGAAGCCTCGGAATAGCAGGAGGAGAACTGATCATCCTTGACCTCCGAACCAACGAGGTGCTTGCTGTCAGACGAGGTTTCGTTCGCAGTGGGTATATGCGAAATATGACCGGCGTTTGGTGGTTAACAGCAAAGAAGTGTTCGAAGGAATCGTTGAAGACCGATGTGCAGTTTATTAATCAGGTGTTAAGGCCGGTACTGAGCGCGGAGGAGAGATGAAATGAGTCAAGGTAGTGTTTCGACTTGGTTGAAGTTTGCCCTGCAACAAATGGCGGCCGAGTCGTATCTCGATCAAATTTTACTGGGACGACCTCTTCGAGAGATCCTGATGGATGGCAACAATGACACGCGATTTGTTGCGCCAGATACTAACGGCAACCTGTCCGGTATGACCCGGTTTACGAATACGCTTGCTGATCGGTTCCTCAGTACCTATCAGATCGTCGATCATCACGCCAACGATGCAACTGGGTTTAGTGCCACACTGCTATTCGATACCGAGACCAATAGCTACACGCTTTCATTTCGAAGCAGCGAGTATGCCGCTGACGTCAATGGTGGTGATCGTTCACGCGATATTTTTGGGGCGGATGCAGAACTCAAGAATTCCGGCTTTGCGTTTGCCCAACTTGTCAGCATGACGCGATACTTTGAGGGCTTGCAACAGGGCAAGAGGAGCGATGGGACGATCGATCCGTCATTGGCTGCCTTCTTTGGCAATTCTCAGAACCAACTTAATGTCACTGGCTATTCCCTCGGAGGGCACCTAGCGACCGTATTCACAGAACTCTATGCGGATCGCGTGGCTCAAACGTATACATTCAACGGAGCCGGGCGAGGTGAATTTGGTGGTGTGCAGCTCAATGGCGAGGCGCAAGAGGCAGAGCGCATACGGGAGATGTTTGCGAACCTTGATTCGCGATTACGGACAACTGATCCGTTGGGATCGCTGTTCGTCAGTGGGGCGACGGGTGACATTTATACTGATGAGCGGTATGTGGTCGCCCTCGATGCTACCCAAATTTTATATCCGACGAGTGGAACTCAAATTCTGCCTGGCCTGACAGGAGGGATAACGAGAACCGATGGAGCTTTTGGAAAAATACAGCAGATCTTTGGTCATGCCGATACCGGTCAGGATGTTGAGGTGGTGGCCAATTCTGGGGTCCACGCAAAGGCGATTCAGGTTCTAATCGAAGGGCAGCCACTAGTCGAAGGTGTGAATATCCAGAATCCGTGGGAATCGCAGTATGGCAATAGCCACAGTATTGCCCTCATCGTGGATTCGCTTGCCATTCAGGAACTGTTTCAAAAAGCGGATCCACAGCTGCAGCAAGCCCAGATAGAAAGCATCTTGAAGGCGTCATCAGGTCAGGTTGCCACTCCTTATCCAGAACAGGGAATGCCTGTACCCCTTGCCGAGGGGGACACTCTTGAAAAAGCGCTCGATGCCTTAGCAAGGGTGTTCCATGTCGATGGAGTTGCTACTCCCTTCGGGCGTCTACCCGGCGACTTCGGCAGCTTAACATATCGACAGCCGTTTTATGAGCGACTTGAGGCAGTTCGAACTGCGATTGGTCATCAGGTGTTGAGCATTGTGCCATTGATGGGGAAGAGCGCTGAGGAGTTGCAAGCCCTCGCCTTACTGGAGAGCTCGACGAGTCTTGCCTATCGGTTCGCATTAAGGGAGTTAACCCCTTTTGCGGTCCTCGGCGCTAGCGCTTCCTCGACGGAGGCGCTCTATGCTAGCCACAATGAGAGCGGAGAGTTGGCACTGCTCAGCTCTGAAAGCGGAATGGGAGAATTGTCTCCACAGTACTTGAAGGATCGCGCCGCATTTCTGATCGAGAAGATCAATGTCAACAGCAGCCCAATCGGTCTCCCCTCCGTCACTCATTTTAAAGATTTCCAATCATCATACGAGATTGGTTCGGCAACACTCCCGCTGCCCCAAGTTCTGTTTGGAGACGAAGTCGGCGAAACTCTCGATGGAAGTGTATTTCGGGGAGATCATCTCTACGGCGGTGATGGAAATGATCATCTATTTGGCTTTGGAGGCAAAGACTATCTGGAGGGGAATCGCGGCAACGACATTCTGGATGGCGGAAGTGGCGCCGATACTATGCTGGGAGGGGCGGGAGACGACACGTATCTCGTCGACGATTCTGGTGATATCGTTCGAGAGTATGCCAATAGCGGTGTTGACGAAGTGCGCAGTTCAGTCACCTTCACCCTGGACTCCCAGATCGAGTACCTCACGCTGACGGGCTCCAATGCCATTGATGGCATCGGCAACGAACTAGGCAATATTCTCATCGGCAATAGCGCAAAAAATCTGTTGAATGGCGGTGGTGGGCAGGACCATCTCGTCGGCAACGAGGGAAATGACACACTCATCGGTGGCGCTGGCAACAGCGATCTCCTCGAAGGCGGCGTCGGATTCGATACGTATATCTACCGTTCTGGTGACGGGGTGGATCGAATTGAAGACAGCGATGCGCAGGGGCAGATCATTTTCGATGACCACTTGTTGCAAGGCGGGATTCGTCGCGCTGGTGATGCCGCCAACAGTTATGCAAGCCTGGATGGCCGAACCACTTACATGATGTCCGGGACCGATCTCATCGTGAACGGGGTCCTCATCGTGAATGAGAATTTCCAGAGTGGTCAAATGGGGATTCAATTGCGCGATGTCTCCCCTATTCCGACTGATACGGGACTTCCTGCGGGACCTTTTGGGCATGTGCTGGAGGGAGGGAGTGGGGATGAGACGCTCATTGCCACCAATCCGTATTCGTACGCCATGTATGGCAACGAAGGAGATGATGTCCTCACCTCTCAAGTGCCGTCCATACATGACTCGTTCTCTGATCTTCGTGATGGTGGGGCCGGTGATGACATCTTAGTTGGTGCTGGAGGGAATGATTATCTCATTGGGGGTAGCGGTGATGATTATGCTGATGTCTCCGATGGGGATATCTTTTTCGGTGGAGATGGCAATGACATTGCTGTGACTGATACCGAGATAGCCAACTATGCATGGACCCATATCGGCAGCGGCACACACTATATTGACGGGGGCGCCGGCAATGACGTGTTATTGGGCGCCCTTGGCGTTGATGTGCTGCTTGGTGGGGAGGGTGAGGATGTTCTTAGGGGAGAGAACCGTCCTGCGGGCTGGATTGCGAAAGTATACGACGTTGATCTTATCCCGCAAAGTTTTCCTATGCCGGCATTTTCCTCGGCTCTAGGTGCAGACGACTATCTCGATGGAGGCGCAGGTAACGACCTGCTTGTCGGCGATGGAGGAAACGACATTCTCATCGGCGGGGCGGGCGACGACTTGCTGTATGGTGAGTCGGATTTCACCCAGACTATTCCTGGCGATGATTGGTTGGATGGTGGTGAGGGCAATGACCGGCTATTCGGCGGCGCAGGAGCTGACTCTCTTTCCGGTGGGGATGGCGACGATCTTTTGATCGGGGATTTTTCAGAGGATCCCGGGTCTGCGGATATTCTCGATGGCGGTGCCGGAGTCGACGAACTGCAGGGTGGAGGGGGCGACGATATTCTGTATGGTGGCACCGGAATGGATCGGCTCGCTGGGTTCGCCGGGAACGATGTGCTCGATGGGGGGGCGGACAGCGATGAGCTACAGGGCGGGGCCGGCGACGACTCATTGTGGGGCGGACTTGGTCATGATCTTCTGACCGGGCAGGAGGGAGATGACGAGCTCTTCGGGGATGATGGAAACGATGAGTTGCATGGAGAGACTGGCAACGATACGCTTTTGGGTGGCGTCGGCAATGATGCGCTCTTTGGTCAGGATGATGACGACTTCCTTTCCGGCGATGCCGGTGATGATGTATTGAATGGCGGACTCGGTAATGATCAGCTTGATGGCGGCGATGGGATCGACGATGTGCAGGGCCGAGAGGGAGACGATCTCATTGTTGGCGGCACCGGCGACGACTTCCTCTACGGTGATGGCAACAACCCCACTGTCCTGAATCTTCTCGGTGGCAACGATACTCTGGATGGCGAGGAGGGGGATGATCAGTTGTGGGGTGGTGCGGGACAGGATCAACTGTTCGGTGGCGAGGGAACCGACCAGTTGGTGGGTGATGTGGGAGATGATGCTTTGTTCGGGGATGCCGGTGATGACTCTCTCTTTGGAGACTCGCCGCTATTTGCGGGACAGGCAGGGAATGATGTGCTCGATGGCGGTGATGGCAATGACGTCCTTCATGCAGGTGGCGGGGAGGATGATCTGCATGGCGGGGCAGGAAATGATCGGCTGATCGGCGGGGCTGGGAGTGACACATATCGATTTAACCTGGGGGACGGTGTTGACTCTATCGAGGATGATGCAACGCAGAGCAATCGATTGGTCTTTGGCGCTGGTATTACCGCTGAATCCCTGAGTTTGGACGTGGCACCCAATGATTCCCTTGTCGTCCGTGTCGGTAACAGTGAGGACGCGGTTCAAATCGCGGGCTTTGGGCTGAATTCACCCTCCGAGTTTCACACCATTAATCAGTTCGAGTTTGCCGATGGCACGGTGCTGACGGACGCCGGATTGCTCGCGCGCGGGTTTAACTTGTCCGCACCAGTGGACGGAGGAACGATGATCGGCACGTCCTTTGCCGACCATATGCAAGGCAGTCAGGCTGCTGATTGGCTCCACGGACGTGATGGAAACGATGTCCTCATTGGCGGCGAGGGCGCTGATGTGTTGGAGGGTGAGGAGGGCGACGATCTACTGGATGGTGGGGCAGGAAGCGATCGGTTGTATGGTGGGGCAGGCGTCAATGTCCTACGCGGTGGTGCCGGAAGCGACCTGTTGGTGTCGAACGCGGTCGACGATCAGTTAATCGGTGGGACCGGTGACGATATCTATCACCTTGCCTCACTACTTACCACCGTGTCAGAGGATGCGAATGCGGGCGTTGATACCATCCACCTGGCGCCCAGTGCTTCTCTTGTATTTCAAGCGCCTGACCAAGTGGAGAATGTTCAGATCCTGGACGATTTTTATTTGGAGTCGACCCAGCGAGTGGACCTGGTAGGAAATGTGTTGGATAACCAATTGTCCGGTCCCAACCAGCTTGACGGCCAGGGAGGAAACGACATTCTCATCGGGGTGGGCGACAATACGTTCTTGTTTGACCGTGGGTACGGGCAAGACATCGTACGGATGGGCATGCAGACGTATGCCCACTCAGGGCTCGATCAGGTATTGTTCGGAGCGGAGATCGCGCCGGGCGATCTTATGCTCGAAAATCATGCCAACGATCTAATCGTTAAGGTCAATGGGAGCACAGACCAATTGACGGTGGAGTCCTTTTTTGTCTCCTCAAGCAATCACGTGGACCAATTTGCGTTTCTCGATGGGTCCGTGTGGGATCTGAGCGCGATTGAGAGTAGGGTGTTGACGTTTGTCGGCAGTGACACCGACGACACGTTCTATGGCAATGACGGGGACAATCTCATTCGTGGGTTGGGGGGGAATGATCAAATCCGGGCTTCGCTCGGTGACGATACTTTGGATGGTGGAGCCGGAAACGATTTTCTGGAGGGCTATGTTGGTAATGACATCTATCTATTTGGTCGAGGATATGGGCAAGACTCCATCGACGATCAGGGCGATTCATCGGATGTCGACACGCTGCAACTCTTGGAAGGGGTCGGCCCTGGGGATCTCACATTGCGTGCGACCCCTGATTTCGGCACCGGTGTAATTCTGACTATAACGAATACCGCCGATCAGCTCATGCTCGGCGGATTTTTCGCGTCTGCGTCACTCCGTGTTGATCTGATCAAATTCGCAGACGGCACTCTTTGGGATTATAACGCGATGCTGGCTCAGACTGAAGGCGTGAATCTCGTCGGCGGTGAGGATGTCGATTACCTCTACGGCAATGTCACGAACGACATTCTTTCAGGATTGGGTGGAGATGACAGCCTCTATGGCGGGGCCGGCAACGACCTGTTGGACGGGGGGATTGGTGCGGATGGCATGATCGGCGGATCAGGGAATGATCTTTATACGGTCGATGAGGTTGGCGATGGCGTCACGGAACAGGCAGGACAAGGAACGGATACGGTTCAGAGCAGCGTCACGTATGCGCTGGGTGCGAACGTCGAAAATCTTACGCTTATCGGCAATGCGGCCATTAACGGCAGTGGAAACTCCCTCAACAATATCTTGGCCGGCAATGGTGCGGTCAATGTTCTCACTGGGGGTGCAGGAAATGATACGTATGTCGTGGGGGCGGGGGATACGATTGTCGAAGCCGCAGGCTCAGGGACTGACATCATCCGAGCCGATATCAGCTGGACATTGGGAATCAATGTGGAAAACCTTGTCTTGACGGGAACTGCCGCAGTCAATGGAGCCGGCAACAGCCTCGCCAACACACTAACCGGGAACAGCGCCGCTAATATTCTCAATGGCGGAGCCGGCGCGGATAGGTTGATCGGCGGGCAGGGCGACGACACCTATGTTGTGGACAACGTTAGCGATCAGATTACTGAGTCGGCTAATGAAGGTCTCGACACCGTTCAGAGTTCGGTGACGTATACCTTGGCGGCCAATGTGGAGAACCTCACGCTGACCGGGAGCGGTTCCATCAATGGGACCGGAAACGGATTGGACAATATTCTGGTCGGTAACAGTGCGGCCAATCGACTCACTGGCGGTGCCGGGAACGACACCTATGTGATCGGGCCCGGCGACAGTATCGTTGAATCGGTGAATGCCGGTATTGACTCAGTCCAGAGTAGTGTCACGCACACGCTTGCCGCAAATGTCGAGAATCTGACGCTTACGGGAAGTGCTACCATCAACGGTACTGGGAATGGGCTCAATAACATCTTGATCGGCAATAGTGCAGTCAACACGCTGACCGGTGGGGCGGGGAACGACACATATATTGTGGGAGCAGGAGATACTGTGGTGGAGGCATCGAATGCCGGCACCGACACGGTTCAGAGCGCCGTAACCTGGAGTTTAGGAGCCAATGTGGAAAATCTGGCGCTGGTCGGATCTGCGGCGGTCAACGGGACGGGCAATACTCTGGCCAATGTGCTCACCGGCAATGCCGGTAATAATGCACTGATCGGCGGTGACGGCAACGATACCATGGCAGGTGGACAAGGAAGCGATGTGCTCAATGGCGGGACTGGAAATGATGTCTTTCAATTCGCTCGCGGCGATGGACAGGATACTGTCTCTGACACGAGCGGGAGCAGCGATCGGCTTAACTTCGGTTCTGGAATCAATCCTCTGGACATTATGTTGAGTCAAAGTGCCAATGATTTGCGCATCGCGCTCTACGGTTCGACCGATCAGGTGACGATTGCCAACTGGTACGGGGGCGCTACTAATCAGATCGAGACAGTCCAAGCCGGTAACGGTCAACAATTGATGAGCACTCAGGTGAACCAATTGATCCAGGCAATGGCAGGATTCACGCAACAGACCGGGTTGAGTTGGGAGCAAGCCGTGGCCCAGCGTCCCCAGGATGTGCAGCAGGTCCTGGCTGCACATTGGCACTAGCGGTATGTTTCGGGCGCCCCGCCTGTCCGGCGCGGCGCCCCCCCTCTTGACCGACTCGTTTTTCCTGTTCTGCCTTAGCCTCGTCAGGGCCGGTTTTCGGCAGATCCTCCCTTTGCCTCCCGATTGTCTATGAATAGCCCGGTATTGCGGAGAGTTGTGGTGAGTCGTTGGTTAGTACCGAAGAGGTACAGCCTCCGTGGAATGGCCGGACCCGGTTTGGATGGTACAGTCAGGACATCACCGCGAGGCGTGAAATCCCAGTCAATACAGGACGCCAACTTATCCGCGCTTGCTAGGAGGTCATTGATGTCGCACCGAAAAGTTCTTTTTCTCGCCCTGATGACAGTTCTTGTAGCGGGGGTGGAAGGATGTACGACGATGAGTCAGCCCGGCTCTTCCACGACGTTACCGAGCAGTGCGTTCTTCCCCATCGAGGCCAATGAGTTGAAGTCGCTTCAAGCGATTGCCCACGCGCAAGACTCCCGTATGAAGAATTGTCACAAAGGTCCCGCTTGTGAGGATGCCTATTACACGCGTGGCTTGGTCGCGCTCTTCGAGAATCGAGCCGATGCGATTACGGTGTTTCAGGAGCTGCACACAACCATGCCGAACAGCCGCTATGAGGCGGCGACGACGGGCTGGCTAAATCTCTTGCAGGATACGGCGCCATCTTCCAAGCACCATCAGGCGTTAATGGTTCAGTTGAAGCAGGAAGTGCTGCATAATCTTCTGGAGCGTTCTGAGTCGACGGCGCTGCGGACTGTGAAGGATCACGACCGAAGGGTTGCAGAGCTCAAGTAGGGAACCATTTATAGCTATCAGCCTGGCGTCTCGTCCGGCCGGCATGCGTCGCATGCCGGCCGAATCTGTCTCTCATCTGTCCCTCCATTGCTCGCCTCAGCCAGTTGACTAGATCCCTCTCTAATCCACTCTCATTTACATATAGTTGAGTTTGCACAGACTCGCGGCTACACTTTGCCTGGGTAGATTCAGGTTGCGTCTAGGTGTATCCGTGGGTGAGAGGTGCATATGCGTCTGTTCATTATGACCTTCGCGGTATCCGTCATTCTGTTTGCCGGAGTCTGGTCGGTGCGAGCGGCCGAGCCACAGTCTGGGGCGGATGGCCAGGCGGGCGGGGCTGAGGCGATCACAGGGCAGGATGGTGCGCCGATGGTGTTGGTTCCAGCCGGGCCTTTTACGATGGGGAACAACGAGGGGCTTCCCGCCGAACGCCCCGAACATGTGGTGACCCTCGACGCGTACGCCATCGATCGATATGAAGTGTCGCTGCAACTCTATCGAAAATTTCTTCAGGCTGCGAGATATGATGCGCCCCCGACCTGGGATGATGAAGCGGCGGAGACGGTCGGTGATCGTCCAGCTGTCGGGATGAGTTGGGAGGATGCGGCGGCCTATTGTGCCTGGGCGGGGAAGCGACTCCCGACGGAAGCTGAATGGGAGAAGGCTGCGCGTGGAACGGATGGCCGTCGGTACCCCTGGGGCCCCATGCAGCCGTTTGTGGACATTGCCAACTACAATCGCGGTGTGTGGGTCAGCGAAGCTATTACGTTGGTGAGTGTGGCCGGTGGGGTGGAAGGGATGAGCGTCCGCCACGGCCTGAAAGCCGGGGGTCGTAGTCCGTACGGCCTCCATCACATGGCGGGGAATGCAGCCGAGTGGGTAGCCGATTGGTACGATCGCACCTACTACGGCAAGAGTCCCGACAAAAATCCGATGGGTCCTGCCAATGGTGAGAAGCGGGTGATTCGCGGCGGGTCGTGGGCCGATTTGCCTGTGGCGTTAAGTGCGTCTTCGCGGGTCTCGGCGGAGCCTGGTTTTCAGGACCGCACCATTGGATTTCGCTGCGCGATGGATGCCAAGAAATAGAGCCTGGGGGGGCGAGCTCCAGGGCTTTCGTAAGTTTCTTAATTCGTGGTTATGCCTGATTCAGGTGCCGCATCGTCTGTTTCACTGCCGAACCGAAAGCATAAGGCCGTCGCCGCGTTCGCGGCAGGGCTTGTGTTCCTGGTTGCGCTGGCGGGGATCCGCCATATCTCCCCTCCGTCTGACTCAACCCCGGCTGTCCAGAATATTGACCCGAACATGGTGCCGTTGGTGACGGGGGATGAACCGATTCAGGAACTCTTTGTCCGCGCCGGCTGTCCGGTTTGCCATCAGATTCCCGGCATTGCGGGCGCGAAGGGCCAGGTCGGTCCGCCACTGTGGCTGGGGAAAACCGGAGCAAGTCGCCTGGCCGATCCGGAGTATAAGGGCCAGGCGCAGACGGTTCGTGAGTATATTGTGGAATCCGTGGTCTCCCCGGGGACTTATGTGGTGCCCGGGTTTCCGTCGGATACGATGCCGACGTGGTACGGAAGGAAGCTGAGCGGGGCTGCGTTGAATAAAATCGCGTCGTATCTGGAACAGGCGGTGGAGGAGCCGCCCTCGGGACGCCCTTAAGCGGGTATGCCGATCATTTGCGTGGTGTGCGCTCGCGTAGGAATAGCCCTTAAGGATTAGAGTTCAGCAACGTCTGCCCCTCAACGTTTTTTCCCCCCGGCCTGCCCCATTTGGCCTTGAATCTGGAACCCCTTTTCATCCCGGTCGTTCTTGTCCAGAAGAGCCGCCACGGCATCGTCGCCTTTCAGTCCCGCCAGTTTAATTTTCAGGCGAAGGTTGTTGGCGCTGTCGGCATTGATCAACGCTTGTTCAATACTGATTTTTCCGGCCTTATAGAGTTGCAATAGCACGTGGTCGAATGTCTGGCAGCCTTCGTCGATGCCCTGTTCCATCGCCTCTTTCAAGGTATCGATTTCAGAACGTTTGATGAGGTCTTTGATGCGCGGCGTATCCAGCATGATTTCGAGCGCAGGCACGCGGCGACCGTCGAGGGAGGGAATCAACCGTTGAGAGATGATGGCCCGCAGGTTCAATGAGAGCTGCAGATAGATCTGCGCGTGCCGTTCGACCGGGAAGAAGTTCATGATGCGTTCGATCGATTGATTCGCATTGTTCGAGTGCAACGTTCCGAGGCAGAGGTGTCCGGTTTCAGCGAAGGTGATTGCGGCTTCCATAGTCTCCGTGTCCCGGATTTCACCGATGAGAATGACGTCCGGTGCCTGGCGCAGGGTATTTTTCAAGGCGTGTCCGAAGGAATGGGTATCGAAGCCGACTTCGCGCTGGGTGACGATCGATTTCTTGTGGTGATGGACGAATTCGATCGGGTCTTCCACACTGATGATGTGGCCGGCATGCACAGTGTTGCGGTGGTCGATCATTGCGGCGAGGGAAGTGGATTTTCCGGAGCCGGTCGCACCGACCACCAGTACCAGCCCCCGCTTGGTCATAGCGATGTCTTTGACGATGGGCGGTAGATCAAGCTGCTCGACGGTCATGATCTCCGCTTTGATATGTCGAAACACCAGCCCGACGTTGCCCTTCTGCCGGAAGATGTTCACGCGAAAGCGGCCGAGGTCTTTGTAATACAGGGCAAGGTTCATCTCCATCTTCTCTTCAAACTCGCCTCGCTGCTGGCCTCGCATGAGGGCCAGCGCCAGCGATTCGAGTTGCTCGTTCGTGAACGGCGGCGCATCGGTCCGATGTGTCGAGCCATGGATGCGATAAATGGGGGGCGCATCGACGGTGAGATACAGGTCGGACGATTCCTGCTTGACCATCACTTCGAGAAGCGTGCGAACATCCATGAAATGCCTCTTTCCAATGCCGTGGTAAACCTGTGTCGGTTGCCCTGAGTGCCCGTTTATGCGGCGCCTCCGGCCGCGGCGCTAAAGAGATTGGGATTCATGCTGCGGGATTGAGCCTCGGCTTTTGTCACCAGCCCCCGTGTGGCCAGATCAACCAGGGCCATGTCCATCGTCTGCATGCCGTCTTTTTGGCTGGCCTGCATGATGCCTGGAATTTGGTGGAGTTTGCCTTCGCGGATGAGGTTCCGCACCGCTGTGGTACCGACCATGATTTCCACCGCCGCAATCCGGCCGCCACTCTTTTTCTTCAGGAGCGTCTGGGTCAGGACTGCCTCCAGCGTTTCCGAGAGCTGTGCGCGGACTTGAGCCTGTTGGTTCGGAGGGAAGGCGTCGATGATACGGTCGATGGTCTTTGGAGCACTGGATGTGTGCAGGGTCGCGAAGACCAAGTGTCCGGTTTCGGCAGCGGTCAACGCCAGCTGGATCGTATCCAGGTCCCGCATTTCGCCGACGAGAATGATGTCGGGGTCTTCGCGGAGTGCGGCACGGAGGGCGTTGGCGAACGACAGCGTGTGGACGCCCAGTTCCCGCTGGTTGACCAGGCATTTTTTCGATTTGTGAACAAACTCGACCGGATCTTCGATCGTGAGAATGTGTCCTTCAAAGGTGTTGTTGAGATAGTCGATCATGCCCGCGAGTGTGGTGGATTTCCCGGACCCGGTTGGGCCGGTCACCAGGATCAGGCCTTTTTCGCGGTCGCAGAGCTGACGCAGGATCGGCGGCATGCCGAGTTTTTCCAGAGGAAGAATCTCCGTCGGAATGGTCCGGAACACGGCGCCCAATCCACGCCCTTGCACAAAGACGTTGACGCGGAATCGGGCGATGTCGCCCAGGTCGAAGGAGAAGTCACACTCCCGGTGTTCTTCGAAATTCTTCCGCTGCGCGTCACTCATCATGTCGTAGATAAGCGCGTGAGTTTCATCCTGGGTCAGGGGAGGGTGGTCGAGCTTCTTGAGATCGCCATGCAGGCGGATCATCGGTGGTTCACCGGCGCTGATGTGGCAGTCCGAGGCGCCCTGTTGGACGCCAAAGGTTAACAGTTTGGAGATGTCAATCATCGGATCACTCCATGCAGTGAGAAAATGTATGGATAAACGAGCGTCGTTATGAGTAGAGGATCATGGCTCGTCAGGCTGATTCGATCATGCCATAGGAAGGTGAGAAAGCAAGAAAATACCCAGAAGAGACGAGGCCGAAACGGTCGTCGTCGGCCGCTCTGTGAAGGGCGATAGTTGCTTAGATCATGTTGAGCGCACGACCTGCCTGCGCCAGTGCTGCCAGCGCCTGGTCGATATGCTCATCAGTGTGATCGGCCGTGATCGTGAAGCGAATCCGGCTCGTGGATGCCGGCACGGTTGGTGGGCGAATTGCGGGGGCATAGACTCCCAGTGTGAGCAGTGTGTGGGCGAGGCTCATCGCGCGATCGGGATCGCCGACGATGACCGGAAGAATGGGGCTCTCCGAAGCGGCGAGCCGGAAGCCGAGGCTGGTGAGTCCTTGCGCAAGGTGATGGCGATTCCGCCACAATCTGGCGCGCCGCTCAGGCTCCTGCCGGATCACGCGGAGCGCCGCCGTGGCGGCCGCGGCGGCGGCCGGTGTGGGGGCGGTTGTATAGGTGAAGGCGCGGCAGGTATTCACGAGATAGGCCACGAATTCCGCTGATCCAGCCAGGTAACCCCCGGTGCTCCCGATCGCTTTGCTCAAGGTGCCCATGTGATAGGGGATGCGCGTTTCGACATCGCAATGCTCGAGGGTGCCTCGCCCTGTTTCTCCCAGGATTCCCGTGCCGTGCGCATCGTCGACATAGACGGCGGCGCCATACCGTTCCGCCAATAGGGCGATGTCCTTCATCGGTGCGATGTCCCCATCCATACTGAAAATTCCATCGGTGACGATGAGGGTCGGTTTGCCGGGGAGGCGACGGGTGAGCAGTTGCTCCAGGTGATTCATGTCCCGGTGGTGGTAGACGCGAAATGTGGCGCCGCTCAAGCGGCAGCCGTCGATCAGACTTGCGTGGCAGAGGCGGTCGGCGAGGATGAGTCCGTCTTTGCCGATCAGCGCCGGAACGGCGCTGATATTGGCCAGATAGCCGGCTGCGAAGGTGAGCGCGGCGTCCGTGCCTTTGAACCGGGCGAGTGCCGTTTCGAGTTCCTCGTGGGGCGTAAGGGTGCCGCAGACGAGACGCGAGGCCCCGGATCCCGCTCCGTATTGGCGCGTCGCTTCGACGGCTGCTTCTATGACGGCCGGGTGCGTGGCCAGGCCCAGATAATTGTTGGAGGAAAGCAGGATCACGGTGTGCCCGTCGAGCCTGACCGTCGGCCCCGTGGATGAGGCGATGGTGCGCAGCCGGCGGAGTAGATGCTGGTCCTGCAATTTTTGAAGATATTCCTTGAACATGGTGTCCCGTTCCCGCGAAGGGCTTGAATATTTGACAAGCCTGACTGCTCCCTAGTATAAGGCGCGAGGCGTTCGGAAACGACCGCTTCTTTTATTGTGCCGATAGAATGATCGAGAGAGCATGAGTTATCGAATTAAGGTTCCCGCCAAGGTCGATCCGCTCGATGAAGCGCATCTGTTGACCGGAGTTGAGCGGTTTCTGCTCGTGTTGCAGGAACAGCGGCGGGCGGTTCTGGTCGGGTTGGGAGTCTTGCTCGTTGCCGCGGCGGTGGTTGCCGGGGTCATTTGGTATGACTACCAGGCCACGCTAAAGGCGCGTGAACTCGATCAGGAAGCGACGCTGCACTATGTGAATCGGCCGGTTGACGATCCGAAAAAATCTCACGAACAGCTTGCGCAGGCCATCAATCTCTACAAGCAGGTAGTGGATCAATATCCACGAAGCCCCGTTGCTCCCCTGGCCCTGTTCCATTTAGGGAATGCTCAGGTGTTGGCGAATGAGGTTGACGCAGGGATCGAAACCTACAAACGATTCATGTTGCTCCATGGTTCCAATACCTCGCTCCTGGGGCTTGTCCAGCAGCGGATGGCCTACGCCTATTTGGTGAAGGGGGATCGTGATCAGGCGGTGAAGGCGTTTGCCGGCATCCTTGAAATTCCCGGTGCGCTGAATAAAGACCACGTGCTCTTCGAGCTGGCAAAATTGGAAGAGTCACAGTCCCGTCCTGAGGGGGCCCTCGCGCATTATCAGGACTTGATGAAGAACTATCCCAACTCGCCCTTCACCAGTGAAGCGGCCGTTCGAGTGAAGGTGCTAGAAGTGAAGAAGTCTCCGGAGAGTCCGGCGGCGGCTGCCACACCTGCGCCGGCCGTGACTGTGCCCGCTCCTCAGCCTGAGTCGCCTGCTAAGTCTTCAGGCAAGTCTTCCGCGGCGTCCTCCAAGAAGAAGCAGTAACGGTTCCCTTAGAATGACCCGCTGAAGCGCGGCCGCGTTAATTCGCAATGACCAGACGGCTTCCTGCCCTGATGGTGGGACCTGTGAGGTTATTGTTGGACTTAAGGGTCTTGACGGAGATGTTGAATCGCTTGGCGATTTTCTCCAGAGAATCGCCTACGCGGACCCGATACCAATGGCCGGATTCCGGCTCAGGCTTGACGTGCCGGACCCTGACGGGAATAGGGAGCGGCGCGAATTTGTGCGTCGGGGCCCGATCCAATAATTGTTCGACCTTCGCTCTGGTGCCGACCGGAACCTTCAGGTGATATTCGGCATCGTCCGGGGGCGTGGCATCGCGCCGTAGCTCCGGGTTGAGTACCTTCAGTTCCTGGTACGAAATGCCCGTCACATTCGCAATCGCTTTGAAGTGGATGGGGCGCTTCACGACCACTTCCTCGAATTGGTGAGGCTGCACGTCGTTCTGCGGAAAGCCGTAGCGGTCCGGATTCTTGGCGATGATGGTGGCGGCCATGAATCGGGGAACGTATTCTTTAGTTTCCCGCCGGATCAGCCGTGTTTTTGCAATGTCTGTAAAGCTCTCCGCTTGCGCCGTATGGAGCGCTCGCATCACCTTGCCCTCTCCGGCATTGTAGGCAGCCATGGCCAGAGGCCAGGTGCCGAATAAGTCGTACAGGTCCCGCAGGTAGCGGGCCGCCGCGACGGTCGATTTCACAGGGTCCCGTCGTTCGTCCACATAACTGTCGACACGCAGCCCATACACCTTGGCGGTCCCCTTCATGAATTGCCACGGACCGGCCGCGCGGGCGCGGGAATAGGCGTGGGGGTTAAATCCGCTTTCAACCAGAGACAGATAGATGAGATCGCTCGGGAGTTGGAATTCGGAGAAGATGCTGTCCACGAGCGGGCGATAGTGGCTCAGGCGAATGAGCCATTGCTCAAAGCGGTTGCGAATAGAGACGTTAAAAAAGCGAATATGACCTTGAACGGATGGGTCGAGCACGATCGGCACGTTGTAGGCCGTAGCTTCCTCTGATTCCTGCCCCTGCGCCGCCGCTTCCTCCTGAGCGACCTCTGCGGGCGGTGTCAGCAGGTCCGTAAATCGAGCGGTGGTGCCATTGAGGGGCTTGAGTTGAAGGAGCGCCTCGGCCGGCGGAACTTCGGTCGAGGGTTCGCTGGCGATGGGGGCCGGGGGCTCAACGGCTTCGAGTTCCGCGGCAGTGGCGTGATCTTCCTCGTCCAGCGAGTATTCCGGTTCCTGAATGGAAGGTTGAGCGTCCTCCGGTATGGGTTCCGCGGTCGCGGGTGCCTCAGCCTGGGGCGGGGTCGGCAACTCCGTCCCTGCGAGAGCCGGCCACGAGAGAGAGACCAGGCAGAAAGAAAGAATCGGCAGCGCGCGAACACCTGTGTCCAGGAAACGTGCATGCATAAGGGTACCCACCAGACTGTTCAGGGAGTGTGAGATCACTGACTTTCGAAGGGTAGCCTATCGATGAGGTCACAACTTGTCAAGAAATTGAGGGAGTTGAGTCGTCACAAAGTGTGTGATGAAAATAATCGCGTGAGCAATCGCCCCGCGTGCCTGAAATAAATCTTGCAGGATGTAGTGAAGTCGCTGAAAAGATAAGCATCTTCACGCTCTGTTACCTTGACACCTCAGGGGGGCTATGGTAGCGTACGCCCCTTCTAAATCCCTGACATCGTTCGTTCTGCACAGTGAGGAGGATCGTCCCATGTTGAAACGGTATTTGCTAGCTCCCGGACCCACCCCCGTTCCTCCGGAGGTGTTACTGGCGATGGCCAGACCGATGATTCATCACCGGGCGCCTGAATTCGATAAACTCTTTGCCGAGGTTCGTGAGGACTTGAAGTGGCTTTTTCAAACCAGGAACGATGTCTTGATTCTTGCGGCATCCGGCACCGGAGGCATGGAGGGGTCGGTCTCGAATTTCTTGTCCCCTGGAGATAAGGCCCTCACGGTCAACGGCGGCAAGTTCGGCGAGCGCTGGACCAAGCTGTGTAAGACGTTCGGAGCGCAGGTCACTGAGTTGAAGGTCGAGTGGGGGCGCGCGGTGGATCCGCAGGCCGTCGCTGATGCCTTGAAGAAAGATCCGTCGATCAAAGCCGTCTATGTGCAAGCGAGCGAAACGTCCACTGCTGTGGCGCATGACGTCAAAGCACTGGCCGATATCGTCAAAGGGTATGAGGAGACGATTCTGGTCGTTGATGCCATTACCGCGCTGGGAGTCCTCGATCTCAAGACCGATGCCTGGGGCCTCGACGTGGTTATTACCGGTTCGCAGAAGGCGTTGATGTTGCCGCCGGGGCTGGCCTTCGCCAGCGTGAGTGAGAAAGCCTGGCGATTGGCCGACAAGGCCAAGAACGCGGCGTTCTATTTCAATTTCAAGCGCGAGCGGGAGAATCAACAGAAGAGTACGACGGCCTATACGCCGGCAGTGTCCCTCATTCTCGGCCTGAAGGAAGTGATGAACATTCTGAAAGCCGAGGGCCTCGAAGCCGTCTTTGCCCGTCACGCGATGTTGGCGACGGCGATGCGGGAGGGTGTCAAGGCCGCCGGGCTTTCCATCTTCCCTCAAGAGCGTCCGAGCGATGCGTTAACCGCGATTTCGGCGCCCGAAGGCGTGGACGGCCAAGCGGTCTACAAGAATTTGAGGGCCCAGTACGGGATGACGGCGGCAGGCGGCCAGGATCATCTGAAGGGTAAGATCTTCCGTATTTCGCACATGGGGTACATCGATAGTTTTGACGTCATCACGGCCCTGGCGGCGGTGGAGATGGTCATCAAGGGGCTGGGCTATCCCATAAAACTCGGTAGCGGGGTGGCAAAGGCTCAGGAAATTATTATGGGCAAGTCTTAGACTCACCGTCAGGTAAGGCGTCACGACAATGAAAATTTTGGTCAGCGATAGTCTCTCGAAGCAGGGTGTCGAAGTATTGGAGAAGGCCGGCTTTACGGTGGTGGTGAAAACCAAACTGCCGAAAGAAGAGCTGCTGAAGGAAATCAAGGACGCGGACGGACTGATCGTCCGCTCCGGGACGAAAGTCACGGCGGAAGTCATCGCAGCAGCGAGTCAGCTGAAGGTCGTCGGGCGAGCCGGTTCCGGCTTGGACAATGTCGATACCCCTTCCGCCACCCGCCGCGGCATCGTCGTCATGAATACACCCGGTGGCAACACCGTGACGACTGCCGAGCATACGATGGCCATGATTTTCTCGATGTCGCGCCGTATCCCGCAAGCTACCGCCTCGACGAAGGGTGGCAAGTGGGAAAAAGAAAAATTCATGGGCGTGGAGCTGTACAACAAGGTGCTCGGGATTGTCGGCGTGGGCCAAATCGGCGGGTATCTTACCAAGCTTGCTCAGGGAGTGGGGATGCAGGTGATGGCCTACGATCCCTATCTGGCTCCGGAGCGTGCGGAGAAAATGGGTGTGACGATCGTCGAACTGGACGAGCTGTTCCGCCGAGCCGACGTCATCTCCGTGCACACTCCGCTGACCCCGGAAACCAAAGCCCTGATCAATGCGCAAGCCATTGCCAAGATGAAAACGGGCGTCATGATTGCCAACTGTGCGCGTGGCGGAATCGTGCATGAGGGAGATTTGTGCGAGGCGCTCAAATCCAAGAAGGTTGCCGCAGCGGCATTCGATGTGTTCGAGGATGAGCCGGTCAAGCCGGACAATCCGCTCCTGGCGTTAGACAATTTTATCTGCTCCCCACACATCGGCGCCTCTACTACCGAAGCGCAGGAAAATGTGGCGATCGGTATTGCCGAGCAGATCGTGGAATACTTCACCAAAGGGATTGCCCGAGGCGCGGTCAATATTCCCTCGGTCTCGCCGGAGCTTTTGCCGAAACTCCAGCCGTATCTCTCGCTGGGGGAGCGAGTCGGCCTCTTGCAGGCGCAGTTGTTGGAGGGTGGGCTGGAGCGCTTGACCGTTGAGTACAGCGGAGAAGTTGCCGGGCTGAACGTGGCGCCATTGACGATTGCGGTCCTGAAGGGGCTCCTGACCCCCATTCTCGAAGACCCGGTCAACTATGTGAACGCGCCGGTCGTCGCCAAGGAACGTGGCATCGAAGTCAAAGAGGTGAAGATCAGCGATGCCGGAGACTTTGCCAGCGTGATCCGGGTACGGGTCGAGGGCGGGAAAAAATCTCATCAGGTCGCCGGGACCCTCTACCACCGCAAGGACCCGCGCATCATTGAGATCGACCAGTTCAAGGTGGAAGTGGTGCCGGATAATCATCTTCTGCTGATCCAAAACGAGGATCGTCCCGGGGTGATCGGCACGGTGGGGCATATCCTTGGTGATCACAACATCAATATCGCGCGCATGCAGTGTTCACGGGAAGAGCGTGGCGGCAAAGCCCTGCAAATTTTCGGGCTCGATGCGCCGCTTCCTAAGTCAGTCCTCGATCAGATTACGAACAGCAAGCACATCCTTTCCGTGAAGGTCGCCGACCTGTCGAAAGGGTTGTAGATTGCCCGGCAGTCGACCATGGGCGCTCTTTCGTTGAAGGCTTCCTCTTTCTCCTCGCCTCTGGTGGCAGGTCAGGAACGGTCGCTCATTCCGGTTGGAATGAGCACCATTCTTCCTGACGCCGCTCGACGTATTCGACAGCTCGAGCAGACCCTCCTGGCCGTGCTTGCCCGCGGGGGCTACGAAGAAATCATCCTGCCGATGTTCGAGTATCTGGACGTGCTTGCGCCGGGCCTGGAGTCTGAACTTATCGAGAAATGTTATCAGCTGGTCGATCGGACGACGGGCCGGTTGATGCTGCTGCGTCCGGATGCCACGGCACAGATTGCCAGAACGGTCGCCATGGGGATGATGGGTGAGGGGCTTCCGCTTCGGTTATGTTATCGCACCTCCGTGTTCCGCTATGAGCGTGAGCATGCAGGCCGCGACCGCGAGATTTTTCAAGTCGGAGCAGAACTTATCGGCGTGGACGGGGTTGCCGGAGACGCCGAGGTGCTGACACTTCTGCTGGAATGTTTGGCACAGGTCGGATTGTCTTCATTCAAGGTTGCGGTCGGCCACGTCGGATTTTTTACGGCGTTGCTGGCCAAGTCCGGCCTATCACTCGAGGGGCAGAAGCGTGTTGAACAGGCTGCCGCGCGGAAGGACATGCCGCTGCTTGAGGAACTGCTGGCACGTGAGGGGATTCCTCGGTCGACGGGGCGGGTTATTCTCGAAGTGCTGGAATTGTGCGGTGGGCCTGAGGTCTTGGCACGTGGGCGAAAGTTGGTCGGGCGTGACAGGACTCTCTTGAAACCGCTCGATCGCCTCGCGCAGGTCCACGAGCGATTAGTGTCGCCAGGGCAGCAGGCGGTGCTGATCGATCTGGGCGAGTTTCGAGGGTTTGAATATTATGACGGGATAGTCTTCGACGTCTTTGCGCCGGGAATCGGGGCGGAGTTGGGAGGCGGGGGGCGATACGACCATTTGATGGGTCGGTTCGGTCGTACCGCGGCTTCCACCGGGTTTGGCCTCGACGTGGATCGTCTGTTTCGAGCCCTCGATGCGTCCGGTGTGGTGACGCCAGCTCACTCCAATCCCTCTACAAGCGCCGGCTCCAAGCAGGTTGCTGCCGAACGGCGGCAACGCAGGAGCCGGGTATGAAGTCGCTCTCCGCGGTTGATCTCACCTCTCCCAAATTGCCGCCGCAGAACGTCGAGGCCGAACAGTCGGTGCTCGGCGCGATCCTGTTGGATAACACGGCGATGGCCAAGGTGATGGAGCTGCTGACGGACGAGGAGTTTTACCGGACTGCGCATCGCAAGATTTATCAGGCCATGCTGGAGCTGTCCGATCGCGGCGAAGTCATCGATCAGATTACGCTCACGGAATGCTTGAAGGCGCGCTCTGAGCTCGAAGCGGTCGGAGGATCCGCCTATCTAGCCGAGCTCGTTCAGGTGGTGCCGACGGCCGCCAATATCCGCTATCACAGTAAGATCGTACGGGACAAAGCGCTGCTGCGAGGGCTCATTCAGACTTCGACAGAGGTCGTCACGCGCGGGTACGACGGGACAGTGGCTGTCGATGAGCTGTTGGATTTTGCCGAGCGTTCGGTCTTCAGCCTTGCCCAGGGAAAGCTGGATCGTTCCTTCACGCCGGTCAATCAGATCATCAAGGAAAGTCTCGATGTCGTCGACAAGCTGTCCAAGCGCAAGGAACGTGTCACGGGTGTGCCGACAGGCTTTATCGATCTGGACGACCTGACCGCCGGATTGCAGCCGTCGGACTTGATCGTCATTGCCGGCCGCCCAAGTATGGGCAAGACCAGTCTGGCGCTTGGGATGGCGCAGCATGCCGCGCTGCATGCCGGGACCGTCGTCGGCATTTTCAGCCTCGAAATGTCGAAGCCGCAGCTCGTGCTCCGCATGTTGAGTTCCGAGGCTCGCGTCGATTCGCATGCACTCCGGACCGGTCGGTTGCAAAAGGAAGACTGGTGGCGCCTCGCGGAAGCGGCCGGGAAGCTGGAGCAGGCGCCGATCTATATCGACGACTCCGGCGCCGTGACGGTGCAGCAGATGCGCGGGAAAGCGAGGCGGCTCAAGGCTGAGCGTGGCCTCGATCTGTTAATTGTCGACTATCTCCAGCTCATGCAAGGGAAGAGCGACTCCGAGTCACGACAACAGGAAATTTCAGATATCTCCCGTTCCTTAAAGACCCTGGCGAAAGAGCTGAACGTGCCGGTCATCGCGCTATCACAGTTGAGTCGCGCAGTGGAAGCCCGGAAGCCCCCGGTTCCCATGTTGGCCGACCTGCGGGAAAGCGGCGCGATCGAGCAGGACGCCGATGTCGTGATGTTTATCTATCGCGAGGAAGTCTACGAACCTGCGACGGAGAGAAAAGGCATCGCCGAAATTCTGGTCAGTAAGCATCGTAACGGACCGATCGGGAAGCGGGACTTATTCTTTCACGACCGGTTTGCCAAGTTCGAGAATCTCGAGAGTCGCGAGGTCGTTTGACGCGTTCTTTCTCGGGCCGGTATAATTTCCATCGGCTACTGTCCTTCGAATATTTCCCCTGCAAGTTGAGCGGATGATTGTGCAACGATTGTGTGAAGCGTGTCGGCAGCCACCTGTCCGAAGAGGTTCTGTGAACGTCAGAACGGTAGCTCTTGTACTGGCGGCTATGTCCTGTGTCACCGCCGCCTGCCACAGCACGCCGCCTGCCCGTCCCGCTCCTGCTGCCGTCCCATCCACCGTGCCGGTGGCTCCTCGTACCATGCCCTCATCCTCAGATTCTCGCGCGTCCTATCACTTTCTCCTCGGGTACCAGGCCGAGTTGGATCAGGAGACGGAACTGGCGATCAAGGAATATCAACTCGCCCTGCAAACGGATCCCGCTTCGAATTACCTCAAAGCCAGGTTGGCCGTGCTCTACTTCACCGCTGGGGATGTGCCGTCGGCGGTGCGCTTCGCGGATGAAGTGGCCGATGTGCCGGGGCTGGATGCGCAGATGCTGGGGCAAATCGGTGGCATGTATGCGGCCGCAGGCAAGCCAGAGAAGGCGTTGAGACTATTCAATCGTGCCATTGAGCTGGAACCTCAGCGAAGCGAGCATTTCTTTGCCAAGGGGCTGTTGCAAGCCAATCAGAAACAATATGTTGAAGCCGAAGACACGATTCGCGCTGGAATCAAGATCAGCCCGGACTCGGCAGTCGGGTACTACTATTTGGGGCGGATCGGGGTCGAAGCCAGAGATTTTGACAAGGCGACGACTCACTTCGAGCAGGCGGTGGCACTGAATCCAGCCTTCGAACCCGCCTACGTGGCTCTAGGGTCTGTGTATGAAGCCAAACAGGATCGGGATAAGGCGATCGGCATCTATCGTCGCTATCTGCAGGGTGTGAATCCGAAAAATCGGGACATCCGGCATCACCTCATTCGCCTGCAAGTCTCCGCGAAGCAGTACGACGATGCACTGCGGGAATTGCAGGAGATGCTGGCGGAAGATCCATCGGACCTCGATGCGCAGCTCCGGATGGGGCTGGTCTATGGGGAGCAGAAAGACTACCCCAAAGCCATTCAGCAGTTGAAACAAATTCTCACGGTGCGGCCGACGGAACTGAAGGTTCGTGACTACCTGGGGTATTTGTATGAGGAGACCAAGGATTACGCCAATGCGATGGAGGCCTATCGGTACAATCTGACGCTGGAGCCTTCGTACTTCGAGGGGCATCTGCATTTGGGCGTGCTGCAGTACCGGACCAAGCAGTATGCCGAAGCCATTCAGCACCTTCGCGAAGCCAGCCGGTTGAATCCCAAGCAGCCGGAGGCCCATATCGTCCTGGGGTTGTCGCATTTTCAAGTCGAACAGTATGAGCCTTCCCTTCAGGCGTTTCAGGAAGGGATTCGCCACAATCCGGATAATGCGGACCTGCATTTCAACGCTGGAACCGCGTATGACAAGCTGAATCGATTCGACGAGGTCGTGAAGTCCATGCAGACGACGCTCGCCCTGGATCCCCACCACGCCGATGCCATGAACTATCTGGGGTACAGTTATGCAGAGCGCGGTGTGAAGATCGAAGAGGCGATTGCGCTGACCAAGCAGGCCGTCGCACTTCGACCGACCAACGGGTATTACGTCGATAGTCTGGCCTGGGCCTTTTTCAAGAAGGGCCTGCTGGCTGAAGCGATGGCGGAGATGAAGCGGGCGGTCGCACTGGTCGGCGACGATCCCGTGATTTATGAACATCTCGGCGAAATCTACTTAAAGCAGCAACACCTCTCCGATGGTCGGGAAGCGCTCCTGCATTCGCTGGAACTGGATCCTTCCAATGACAAACTGATGCAGAGATTCCGTGAACTGGGTTTGGGTGATCCCGCAAAAGAAGAACGCATTCGCCAGGCGCTCCGGCGCGTCTCAGATCGAAAAAGCGCCACGTCGGCTCCCGCTCAGCAGTAATCCCTCTCTTTTTTTCGCTTCATCGGGCATCCGCGAACCAAGCGGCATAGGCTGCGGCCTTTCCACACCCCAAACAGATCTTTCCGTCCGGTTTCACTCCACCAGCCATGAATTGCCGGGATCGGCTATTCCCTATTCCTAGGGAGTGGGAGCCGTGACTGTTCGATTCCGTCAATTTTTGGCACTTTCTCTTATGAATTCAGGCCCGCGTGTGATTGTCGGGCGTCAATCGCCGGAAGATCGGTAAGAAAAGATCAATATTAACGTGACCTTATCAATCTGACCGGCACTCGGCGGTTTCGTGGCATAAGGCCTGCTTACAGAGTCCACGTCTGCAGGGCGTCTGTGGCGAGGGAGTATGTAAATGGGTTTCCAAGATTTCTGTGCCCAAATCCCATGGTGACTACATCGAAGCAACAAGGGTTCACGCTGATCGAATTGATGGTTGTGGTGGTGATTGTGGGAATTCTTGCTGCGTTTGCCATCCCCAATTTTCTTCGATACCGGGCGCAGGCGATGCAGGCTGAGGCACGATCGAATTTGGCGGGTATCTTCGTGGCCGAGACCTCGTTCTTCAGTGAGCGGAAAGAATATGGAAATTTTACAGATGTGGGCTTTGCTATCGCCGAAGGCGGGACGAACCGCTACACCTATCGGTCCGGTCTGGGAATTGGATCGGGTATGGGGCCGAACGGGGGCAATCTCTGCGGACCGTCCGGCAGCTGTGACACGATTCAGACGGCGTCTCCGATGGCAGGGGCAATGACATATACGGGAGCCGTAGGTAATGCGACGACATCCGCCTCTGGATTTACGGCCACCGCCGCGGCGGATCTCGATGGAGATGCCACGCATGACGGCTGGTACGTGAACGATGCGAAGCAGGGATTGAATGGGGCGGAGCCCAATGATGTATCGAGTTAGTGAGAGCGCAAAACTTGTCAGAAGATGACGGAAAACGGAATGGGGTTCAGGCGGCGAGGTCAGGGGGTACGGACGGAATGGATCTAAGTAACCGAAATATAGAAGAAATGATAAAGAACTACAGGAAGGAGGTGTTGGGCATAGAATCTGCTATTCCCAAGATCTGCTAGGCTTGAAAAAAGCTGTGTCGTGCGAAGAGGCAAGAGAGAAGAACGTGTCGGACGAAGTGGCAACATTAGGAAAGGGAGGAAGTATGTTGAAGCAAATCAAGGGTCAAAAAGGTTTTACGTTGATCGAGTTGATGATCGTCGTGGCGATCATCGGTATCTTGGCGGCCATCGCCATTCCGAACTTCTTGCGGTATCAGGCGAAGTCCCGGCAGTCTGAAGCCAAGACTAACCTGGGCGCGATCTTCGTGGCAGAGACGGCCTACCTCAGCGAAAACTCGCGTTACGGAAGCTTCTCTGAGATCGGATATGCTCTGGCCGGAACATCAAACCGATATTCGTATCGTAGCCCAAACGCTGGGGCTAGTGGTGGAACGGCTGGCTCGAGCGGAACGGCTGGTGTAGATTTGATCGCGTGTGGAACCCCGGCCACTTGCACGGCTGCAACTACGGCTGAGGGCGCTAACGGGCAAATCCCCTCGGCCGCCCAAATTTCCCCAACGGTGGCTTTTACAGCTTCGGCAGTAGCCAATATTGATAATGACACCCTGCTCGATGGGTGGTCAGTCAATGATATCAAGGGCGGTTTGGACCGTGCGCTCCCTGATGACGTCACCATGGGCTAAGTCTACTGAGAGTATCTGCAAGGCGGGGGAGGAACCAGGTTCCTCCCCCGGTTTCATTCCGGCCGACCTATCCAAAAACTTCTCAATCAGCGGTTTAAGATTCGCTTCTGCGATTCGTGGCCTGTCATGCCGTAGTTTTCAATTTTCCTTTGCCAAATTGGGCTTGTCTGATAAAGCAGGAGATATCCGCTTCGGCAAGTGACCAAGACGTCGCTATGAACATGCTGTCTCCCATTTCGCTGCTGGTGATCAGCGCACTCGTGCTCTTCTCTCTTCTGCAGGAGGGCGGCACGACTCATCCGGCGCAAATGATCATTAGGTTGTTGATTTTGACGTGGCTGGGAATTGTGCTGGCGGCCGGCATTCGCGCGAAGCGGCTAGCCGTTCCTGTGCTGACGATGAGGTACGTCGTGCTGGCGTTTGTCGGACTGGCTCTGGTGGCGACCATCTTTTCGCCCTACGCTCATCCGAGCCGTCAGTGGTTGATTGTGATCGTGGGGTACGCGGCGTTGTTCTATTTACTCGTCTCGTTTGCCGAGCGGTGGGAGCATATTCGCAGGCTGACCGTCGTGATCGTGCTGATGGGCGTGGGCGAAGCAGGCTGGGCCATCATGCAAGGTTTGGCATGGAATGTCTTGAGACCCGCCGGCACGTTCTTCAATCCCAATTTTCTTGCCGGATATCTCACGGTGGCCTGGACGATTCTGTTCAGTGTTGCCATCTATGGCTATCGACAGGTCCCGGCATGTTCGCGGCGGTGGATGTCTCCCGTTCTGTGGTGGGTAGGGCTGGGGACGGCGTTGGGCGGCCTGTTCCTTGCTGTTCTGTTGACCCAGTCGCGGGGGGGCATGGTCGTATTCCTCGTCGGGTCGATCTTTGTGCTGACGGCCCGGTATCGCTGGAAATTGGCCGGCGGCTGTGCGGCGGTGGTGGTGTTACTCGGGCTGGTTGTTCCGACGCCGATCCGTGATCGAGTGTTGGCGGAGCATCAACAGAATCCTGTCTCCTATGCTCGCTGGCAGATGTGGCAGGGAGCGGTCGCACAGATGGTCGACCATCCGTTGGGCATCGGGTTAGGGCTGTATCAATACACGTTTCCGCTCTATGCGTTTCCGGTTGATGGTGAAATTTCCCGGTTTGGAAAAGTAGCGCAGACCCCGCACAACGATTATCTCCAAATGGGCGTCGAGATGGGGCCGGGAGCGATCCTCGTGTTTGGAATCGGGATTGTCTTGCTCCTCCGCGAGCTACGGCAGCTGCTTCAGTCTCGACTGCGGCGTTGGCAGAGAAGTCTGATGGTGGGTGCGGGGGGTGGAGCCATCGCACTCCTGATTCATGCCATGCTCGACTCGAGTTTGCGCGAGTCGGCCCTCGCGACCTTGCTGGTGCTCTGTGGCGCATTGATTGTGTCGGCCGCACGACTGGCCCAACGGAGAACCGACAACGTGTCTGTCATACCGATCCATTCACGATGGGCGTGGGGAATCGGGGCGGCGTGTCTGGTGCTGGTTGCCGGGGCAGAAGTGACGCGAATAGGTGTGGCCTGGATGAAGTTTGATAGGGCTTCGCGTCAGGCCATGGCAGGTGAGACGGATGCGGCGATCGAGGGATTGAAGACCGCGGTAGCATTGGATCCAAGTAAGGCGCTGTACCATCACGGCCTGGGATCAGTCTATGCGAGGGCCTTCGAAGCCTCTCGCGACAAGCAGGCGTTCCAGCTGGCCTATGCGGAGTTTAAGCGCGCGATCGAACTGAATCCACTCGATAGCCGCCTACTCGGGCTCCTGGGGCAACTCTATGTATCCGCGGCGCAAGTTTCCGCTGCTCCGGCGGCATCCGACGATCAGCAAAACGTCTGGTTGCGTGCTGCGGTTCAAGTCTACGAACGGGCCATCCGGCTCGCGCCGTTCTCCGCGATGTATCGATATGAACAGGCCCGACTTTACTGGATGCTGGGTGAGCGGAGCGACGCTGAACGTCGAGCAGCAGAGGCGGAAAATCTGGAGCCGAATTTTCTGCCGGCTCGGGCGTTGCTGGCTCGCCTGTGGATTGAAAAAGGGCAGGTTGACCAGGCCAGAGGGCAGTTGCGTGAAATTTTGGCACGACAGGCGCGCTACAAGGAGTGGAGCAAGACTAGTCTCGACCAGGCATTTTTGAATGTCGACGTCGTCCCGCTTCGTGCTGCAATCGGAGAAAAGGCGGTCGCCGGATGAAGGGCGGGACCTTGAAGCAGGGACTGATTCAGTCAGCCTTGGGATTGATTCTGCTCGCAGGTTCCTCGGTGCTGCTCCATCTTCTGGATGGTCAACGGACTGCGGTGGCGCGAGCCGAGCAGTTGGCCTATCTCCCGAAAGGGGAATATCTGAAATTGGCGGTGCTCGGCTATCGGCAGGTTGTCGCGGATCTGATCTGGCTACAGGCGGTTCAGCACATCGGCGCAAAGCGGGACACCCAGCTTGGGTATACCTGGACCTATCATGCCGTGGATGTCCTGACGGACCTGGATCCCACTTTTGTTCCGCCCTATCAGGCGACTGGGCTTTTTCTCGGAGTGCTGGTTGGTCGTCATGAGGAGGGCATTGATATCCTTCGGAAAGGGTTCGTGCACAATCCTGGAGTTTGGCAGCTTCCGTTCTTGGCCGGCTATATCTCCTATTACGAACAGTGCAATCCGGTTGCAGGCGGGGAATATCTTCGCATTGCGGCACGTGTCCCAGGCTCCCCTGCCTACCTTCCTCGATTGGCTGCGCGCATGACCGTGGAGAGTGGTGACCCGACAGCGGCGCTTGAATTTCTGGACCGGTTCTCCCGGAGGGTGGCCGACGAACGGGTTCGCGAGACCCTTGTGCAGCGTATGAAAGAAATTGTTCAGGAAAAGGACCTGCGTTTCCTGGAGGAGAGCATTCGCCGCTATCGCGAGAAGTATGGGCGGGTTCCGTCGAAGCTGGAAGATTTGATGCTGCATGGAATCATTCAGCAATTACCGGCTGATCCGTTGGGTGGGGCGTATGAAGTTGATGCCTTGAAAGGAGCTGTTCGTGCGACGTCAAAGCGGGACCGGCTGCGTATTCATGAAAAGGTGGCCTGTCAGGCAAAAGCAGAAGGTGTCAGGCCCCCGGAGTGGGCGAATCCGCTACCTGCATTGCAGTGAGAATGGAGGCGTTTCGTGGACGATATTGTCACCGAAGATCTGAGTAAATCGTACCCCTCCGGTTGGCCAGGCCGGCCTCCGTTTGTTGCCTTGGATGGATTGTCACTGACGGTTCGGCGGGGAGAAATCTTCGGGTTTCTCGGCCCGAACGGTGCCGGAAAAACCACCACTCTAAAAATTCTTCTCGGACTCGTTCGTGCGAGCAGCGGACGCGCGCTGCTGTTGGGCGAACCTGCGGGCAATGTGGCGACTCGACGCCGGATCGGTTTTCTTCCGGAGTCGCCCTATTTTTATGACTATTTGACCGCGGAAGAGTTTCTCGGCTTTTACGGGCAATTGGCCGGCTTGAGCCGTGCAATCACCACACAGCGGGTCGACGACCTCTTGCGTCTCGTGGGGCTGAGCGAGGCGCGCACGAGGCAATTGCGAAAATTTTCCAAAGGCATGCTGCAACGTATCGGGCTTGCCCAGTCGCTCATCCACGATCCCGAACTGGTCATTCTCGACGAGCCGATGACCGGCTTAGACCCGGTCGGCAGAAAGCAGGTGCGTGACCTGATTCTGAGCCTGCGCGATCGGGGGAAGACGGTCTTTTTCAGTACACATATTTTGCACGACGTTGAAATGATTTGTGATCGTGTCGGGATTGTCATGAAGGGGCGGCTGGTGGCCAGCGGGCGGGTCGATGAACTGGTCCGACAGGATCATACGAAATCGGTCGAGGTCGTTTGCCAGCAAATCAAGACCGATGGCAATGCTCTCATCAACTCGCTCGCCACGCGGGTGCTGCAGCAGGGCCAGCAGTGTTTGATCGTGCTGCCCAGCCATGATGCGGTGGATGTCTTGGTGGGTGAGATCCGTCGTCAGGGAGGGCGGCTGCTCTCGGTGACTCCTCATAAGGCATCCCTGGAAGATTTGTTTTTCCATGAGGCCACGCTAGAGACCTCGCGAGTACCGGCGCATATGACGAGTGGGAGGGCGTCCTGATATGGGTGCGATCGGCGTCATTGCATTGAACGCGTTTCGTGAAAGCCTGAGAGATAAGATCCTCTACAATTTGGTGTTATTCGCCGGATTGCTCATCGGATTGTCGGTGTTGCTCGCGGACCTCTCCATTACCGAACATCACAAGGTGATCGCGGATATGGGCTTGGCGGCAATCAACCTGATAGGCGTGATTATCGCCATGTTCGTCGGTATCAGTTTGGTCAATAAGGAAATCGAGCGACGCACGATCTATACGATCATGGCCCGACCCATCAGCCGCACCTTGTTCATTATGGGGAAATATTTCGGCCTGGCGCTGACGTTGTCGGTGAATATGGTCGTCATGCTGGCCGTTTTCCTGCTCACCCTCTGGCTCTACCACGTCCCGATCGAGCGCTCTCTCTTCCAAGCTGTGCAATTGATGTTCGTCGAAATTCTGGTGGTGACGGCGATCGCGCTCTTTTTTTCGACCTTCACCTCCTCGACGCTTAGCGCTATTTTTACCTTGGGGCTGTATGTCATCGGGCATCTGACTGCGGATCTGAGAACGATGGTGGCGAACAGTGAAGGCGGGGTCGGAAAGATAGTGGTAACCCTGCTGTATTATCTCTGCCCCAATCTCGAAATGCTCAATATCAAAGGCCAGGCGGCTGTGGGCGTTGCGGCGGCACCGGATTACATGCTGCTCGCGTCCCTCTACGGGTTGCTGTACGCGGGGGTGTTGGTGACGGGGGCCTGTCTGGTGTTTCAGCGGCGAGATTTCTGATCCACGGCCCTGCTTCATCGGTGCGCTGAAGCGGCGCGACGAGTCTCATCACTGATAGGGCGTCACGCGCATCATTCCTGCCCAGGCCAGACAGCCGGGCGGCGGGGGTTCTCAGCCAAAGGCTACGAAATGGCGTCGCGGCAATACGGCCTCTCTCCCCTCATGGTCTTTACCAGTATGTCCTCGCATTGGAACCTGCTCTGTCTATTGACCAAGCGCGAAATCGTCAGCCGTTATCGAGGGTCGCTGCTGGGCGTGGTATGGGCATTTCTACATCCGACGGTCATGCTGGCCGTGTATACGATTGTGTTCAGGGGCGCGTTCGGTATGCGGTGGGGGCGGGACGGCGAGAGTGCCCTGGATTTCGGCCTCCTGCTGTTCTCGGGGCTGATCATTCATGCCTTGTTTGCTGAGAGTATTCATCGGGCGCCATACCTGATCGTGAATCATAGCAACTACGTCAAAAAGATTGTCTTTCCGCTGGAAATTCTCGCCTGGACTTCCCTCGGCGCGGCGCTCTTCCACGCGGCCGTCAGTGCACTTGTGTTGATCGTCTTTTACGGTATCCTCCACCATTCGCTGCATTGGACGATGTTGTTGATCCCTGTCCTGCTCCTGCCGCTGGCCCTGGTGACGATCGGAATCTCCTGGTTTCTCGCCTCCGCCGGTGTGTTCCTGAGGGATCTGGGCCACGCGAGCGGACCGGTCACCACGGTGATGTTGTTTCTGTCGCCGGTGTTCTATCCGGCCTCGGCATTGCCCGAACCCTATCGGGTGCTGCTCCATGCGAATCCGCTCACCTTTCTCATCACTCAAGCGCAGGATGTGCTGATCTGGGGAAAAGCTCCGTCCTGGGTCGGCATCGCCTTCTATGGTGTGTGCAGCTACCTGGTTGCATGGGCCGGGCTCCTGTGGTTTCAGAAGACACGGAAGGCGTTTGCCGATGTCCTCTGAGTGGGCCATCCGCGTTCACAATCTGTCCAAAACCTACCGCCTGTATGATCGCCCGAGCGACAGAGGGAAGCAGTGGATTCTGCCTGCGGTGCAGAAGTGCCTGGGGCGTGAACCCGAGCAGTATTACCGGGAGGTGCATGCCGTCAAAAGCGTGTCTTTCGAGGTGAAGAGGGGGGAGCCGCTTGGCATCATCGGTCGAAACGGGTCCGGTAAGTCCACACTCTTACAGTTGATCGTGGGAACCCTCAGCCCGACGAACGGCTCTGTCGAGACCAATGGTCGTGTGGCCGCGTTGTTGGAGCTTGGTGCTGGATTTCACCCCGAGTTCACGGGGCGCGAGAACGTGTACCTCAATGCGGCCTTGCTCGGACTGTCGCGTGAGGATGTTGATGTGCAGTTGGATGACATCCTTGCGTTTGCTGACATCGGGATCGCGGCCGATCAGCCTGTCAAAACCTACTCCAGTGGCATGATCGTCAGGCTGGCTTTCGCGGTGATTGCACATGTTAAGGCGGATATTCTCATTATTGACGAAGCGCTGGCTGTTGGAGATGCGTTCTTCGTTCAAAAATGCATGCGCTTTCTGAGGGCATTCATGGAACATGGCACGGTATTGTTTGTGAGCCATGATTCAGCGGCAGTGCTCAGTCTCTGTCGTAATGCTCTGTGGCTCGATCATGGACGGGTCGCTGATATGGGTGAAGCGAAGAGCGTGTGTGATCGTTACCTGAATCCTCAGGCGTCACATGGGAACGTGCCGCGTGGCGCTATGTTCGGGGAGAGCGAGACTCGCGCTGTTTCCGACGATGGTGCAGGTGCGCAATGGCTGGAGACGTCTGGGTTGTTCGGCGAGCGTCGGGCGTGCATAGAAAAGGTGGCATTCAGGGATGCCTCAGGCCGAGTGCTTCATACGGTTCAGGCAAGCGCGCGCGTATCTCTCCTAGTGTGGTGCCAAACCTCGATACAGTTGTTGAGCCCGATTGTGGGTTTTGTCGTAAGGGATCGACTTGGTCAGTCGCTTTTCGGTGGCAATGTTTGCGTGGCAGGCCAAGGGTCGTCCTCAAGTACAATTATGCCAGGTACACGATTTGTCGCCGAGCTGGAATTTATGATGCCGGTACTTCACGCTGGTGATTACTCATTAAGCGTTGCGCTCGCCGAAGGCACACAGGAGCATCACGTTCAGTACCATTGGATTCATGATGCCTTGACCTTTAGCTCAAATCCTTCAGAGTTGTGTTTTGGGCTGATTGCCGTTGAGCTGCTGCATGTGGAGTTGCATCGGCTTGTTACGCAGAACTCGCACAATGAAAACGCCAATGATTCTGTCGCCCTGTAGAGTGTGTGGCGGAGAGCGCTTTGCTCACCACGACGTGTTGTGGGGCAATCTTATTAGTCAGTGGGAACTGTCGCAGGAAGAGGCCGCCTATATCAATGTTCAGCAAGGAACCGTCTGTGTGGGATGCGGTTCTAACGTGCGATCAATCGCCTTGGCCGATGCTTTCTTGCGCTACCATGAGTCACCAAGTCCACTAGTCGAGTGGGTGCATGCACCGCTCGCACAGTCTCTACAGACATTAGAGATTAATGAAGCGGGAACGTTGAGTGGCATCCTCAAAAATATTCCGCACCATCGATTGGTGCGCTACCCCGAATACGACATGATGGCGCTTGATCTCGAGAGTGAATCGTTCGACATTGTCCTCCACTCGGATACGTTTGAACATATTTCCGATCCCGTCAAAGGGCTCAAGGAGTGCCGTCGGGTGCTCCGGAGGGGCGGCGCGTGTGTGTTTACTGTTCCCATTATTGTCGGGCGGCTGTCGCGTGGACGACACGAGCGTTCCCCGAGTTATCATGGCCATCCCGGCTGCCTCGAAGAGGCGATGCGCGTGCACACCGAGTTCGGGGCGGACGTATGGGAGGTTGTTCTCAGTGCAGGCTTTTCCGAATGTCGCATTGTGTCCTATTGCTACCCTGCTGGTATTGCGTTAATTGCCGTGGCCTAATGCGCTACGCATCTATCCCCCTCACCTGTGTGTAGGAAGTTCGCTGAATATGATCGAAATGCGATTTACCGGTGAACGATATGTCCCAGCTTTGGGAGGCCAGATCAAGTACGAACATCTACACCGCTATTGCCTTGCCATGGATTGGGCTATGGGAAAGGTTGTACTGGACGTCGCATCGGGGGAGGGATACGGATCAGTGATTCTTGCGCAAGTGGCGACGAAGGTCGTGGGAATCGACCTCAGTGGGGAGTGTGTCCGCTATGCCACCCACCGTTATCGGGCGTCCAAGAATCTGTCTTTTGCGGCGGGAAGTTGTGGCGAATTGCCGATCCAAGACCATTCTGTGGATTTAGTCACCTCGTTCGAAACCATCGAGCATCATTATCGTCACCAGGAAATGTTGAATGAGGTCAAGCGTGTTCTGAAACCAGATGGGATCCTCATTCTGTCTTCCCCCAACCGACCGGTGTATTCGGAAGGGTCCACCCAGCCGAATCCGTTTCATGTGAAAGAATTGGACTGGAACGAACTGAATGAGCTGCTCACGGCAAGGTTTCGGTCCGTGGCGTACTATGGACAACGTTTAGCGACTGGATCCGTGGTGTTTCCGCTCAATGCGTCTGCAGGGGAGAATGGCTATGCGGCCTATAGCGATGTAGGCGGCAAAGACAGCTTTGGCGTTCCCTGTTTGGATGCCCCTATGTATTACATAGCTGTCTGTGGTGATCAGGACCTTTGCATTGATCGGCATCGAACCACGTCTGTGTATCTGGACCGGGAGTCCGATTTGTGGAAGGAGCAACAGCAAATTGCTCACTGGGCGAACCGCCTCGCGAGTGAGTTGGAAGAGACAGGGGCTAGGCTCGTTGCGGTTGCGGGTGAGCTGCAGCAAATTAAGGCATCCAATGGATGGCGGTTTATCTGCCGGGCAAAGGAAGTTACCAATCGACTCTTCCCTGCGTACACGAAGCGGAGAGAAGTCTATGAGATCGGATTGCGGTTGCTCAAATGGCTGGTACGGGAGCGCGTGGCCAGGAGACCTCTCGGGACATGGTTACCTGTCAGTCGTATGGCGCGTAAAGTTCGATCATTACCGAATTTGATTCGGAAGGCGTGTTGCGTTTGGCGCGAACAGGGAACGATAGCCCTGGCTGGGAAAATTGCCGAGCGAGCGCAGCGGATGATGGGACGACCGATACGGAAACGGAAGCAGCTGCACTTCTTCGCAAGGGTTTGGACCCCTCTAACCGTCGGCTCATCATCCGAGCCGGTGGTGTCCGTTATCGTTCCTATTCACAATCATCCTCTCGTGACCTACACCTGCCTGAAATCAATCACTGAGGTCGAAACACGGATCCCTTTCGAAGTGATCGTCGTGGATGACTGTTCGGGTGATGAAACGCCTCACATGCTGGCGGACATCTCGGGCATTCGTGTGGTCAGAAACGAAACCAACCTAGGATTCATTGGCTCTTGTAATGCCGGCGCCAAGGTCGCTCAGGGCCAATATGTGCTTTTTCTGAATAATGACACCATTGTGCGGGCTCATTGGCTTGAGGAGTTGGTGCAAACATTTGAATTACACCCCAATGCGGGGCTCGTCGGCGCCAAACTGTTGTATCCGGATGAGAGCTTGCAGGAAGCGGGGTCGATTATCTGGAATGACGGATCGGCGTGGAATTATGGACGCTGTGATGATCCTGACAAGCCTGAATACTGTTATCTACGGGAAGTGGATTATTGCTCAGGTGCGTGCATCTTACTCCCGAAGGATCTGTTCTCCCAACTGGGAGGTTTTGATGATCACTATGCCCCGGCGTATGGCGAAGATTCCGATCTAGCGTTCAAGGTTCGGCAGGCCGGCAGGAAAGTTTTCTATCAGCCGATGGCGAAAATCATCCATTTCGAGGGCATCAGCTCAGGAACGAAAGTCTCTCAGGGCGTCAAGAGACATCAGGTAGTCAATAAGGAAAAACTCTTTCACCGATGGGCCTCTGTTCTGATAGACCACGCCGCTCCTGGGGAACGTCCTGAACTAGAACGAGAACGAACCGTCACCAGGCGGATTTTGGTTGTGGATGCGTGCACTCCGACGCCGGACCAAGATGCCGGTTCTCTGAAGATCTATAACTTCATCAAGATCTTTCAGTCCCTTTCGTACCAGGTTACCTTTGTGCCAGATGATCTGACTTTCATTGATCGGTACACCGAGGACCTTCAGCGGCGTGGAGTGCAATGCCTGTATTGGCCCTATGTGGCGACGCTGGAGGAGCATTTGGCGCAAGAGGGAGGAAAGTATGACCTCATTCTTTCCTGCCGCCCCGACGTCACTGAAAAGCACCTGGTCAGTTACCGGAAGCATTGTCCCACAGCCAAAGTGCTGTACGATACGGCCGATATTCACTACCTCCGTGAGCAGCGGCAGGCGATGATCGAAGGAAATTCCCAATTGGCCAAGCAAGCGGAACGACGAAAGGCTCAGGAGTTGGCCTTGGTTGCACAGGTTGATTGCACCGTGGTCGTCAGTCAGCTGGAACAGGCCATCCTTCAGAAGGAAGTGCCGTGCGCAAAATTTTCTGTGATTTCGGCCGTGCATGAGCGTTATGTGCGCAGCGTTGAGTTCGAGGACACCAAGGACATTCTATTCTTAGGTGGATATCAACACCTCCCGAACGTGGACGCTGTTCAGTATTTTGTGACCGAGGTGTTTCCGATTCTGCGGGACGAGTTGCCCGGGGTCAAATTCTACATCGTCGGTAGTCGTCCTCCTGAGTCGGTTAAGCGGCTCGCCGGTAATGATGTGATTGTGACCGGCTATGTGCCTGATCTTGGGGAGCTCATGTCGAACATCCGACTGTCGGTTAATCCGCTACGATATGGCGCGGGTATCAAAGGCAAGATTGTGAGCTGTCTGGCATACGGGCTTCCCTGTGCTGGTACCAGTGTGGCGTTCGAGGGCATGGAGTTGGAAGATGGCCGCGATGTGGTCATCGCCGATACAGCCAACGATCTTGCCGCCAAAATTTCACGGCTGTATCGGGACAAGAATTTATGGCAGAAATTGTCGAACCGTGGATATGCGATCGTCGGAGAACGATACTCATTTGAAGCGGCGACAAAGTCCTACTCGGATCTGTTTGATAGTTTTCACATCCCCACGCGCTCGCGGCGGCTTCCTGCGACCTACTATGGGACCTGCAACGTTTGTGGGGAACACGTACATTTCAAGACGTTGGGATCCGAGAATCTTCGAGAGAGTTTGCTTTGTGATGTCTGTGGCGCAAGCTGCAGAAATCGATCCCTGGCCAGCGGGTTGCTCGATCAAATTGGAAACCACATGGTGCGGAGTATTGCCGAGCTCGCAGTTGCGCCATCGGGCCCCCGCATATTTGACACCGATGGATTTAGCCCCTTGTTCAAATTCTTGAAGGAGGCGGAGTTTTATACCTCATCGATTTATGACCCCACCCGGCCGTTCGGGGAGTTCATCAGGCCGAAAGTTATGAACATCGACCTTCAGGCAATGCCGTTTCAAGATGGGTTCTATGACATTATCATCACTTCGGATGTAATGGAACATGTGAGGAGGGATGAGGCTGCGCATAGGGAGATCTATCGCTGTCTCAGACCTGGTGGTTGCTATGTGTTTACGGTTCCCTATGTGCCGGGATGGCAATCCAATCAGGTTCGTATCGATAGCTCAGGAGTGGAAGATATCTATGTGATGGAAAAGCAATACCACGGTGACCCCATGAATAGTACGGGCATCCTGGTCTATCGGATTTATGGCCAGGAACTTGTTGCTCAATTGAGACATATTGGTTTCGAGGTTACGTTTATAAACAATCCGGAACCTTGCATCGGGGTGCTGACCAAGGACCTCTTTGTCTGCAAAAAAGTGTGAAGGAGATGCGCTGCGCCCACTCAATCAATGGTTCTGATGTCTGCGCTGAACTCAGAAGCAGCCTGACCGTTTTGGCGTGAGATCTTTTATGCTGAGGTCACTCCTCCGATGGCTGTTCGTGACTTTCTAAAACGTATCTCGGCATGGACCCGTAAGCCTGGGGCGACTGATGAGGTGCCCGCGGGCACGCCGCCGCATGTAACGCCTCGCCCTTCCTGGAGTGATGCGCGCGGCACTCCAACCTATGATGCGGATTTTCTGACCGTCTGGCACAAGAATCCAGACTTTCTCCAAGATCAGAAGTTCATGGCGGCCTATAAGGCCGGAATGAATTCCGGGCACAAAATTGCTCGTCCTGCAGGTTCGTCCGACGATATCCATATTGAATGGCGGATCCATATCTGTTGTTGGGCAGCGTGGCATGCCAAGCAGTTGCCTGGCGATTTTGTCGAATGTGGGACGAACACTGGTATCATGTCCCTGGCTGTGGCCAACTATATTGATTTCAACTCGACCGGGAAAACGTTTTTTCTCTTCGATACATTTCAGGGTATTCCGGAAGACCAGATCACACCCTACGAACGGTTGCTGGGCCGTGTCCAGGAGAATGAACAGCAGTATGAAGATTGTTATGAGAGAGCAAAGATGAACTTTTCTCCATTCCCCATGGCCATGCTCGTGCGAGGAAAGGTCCCGGATACATTAGTTTCTGTGCCGATTGGCGACGTCTGTTACCTATGTTTAGATATGAACATCGTCGTGCCTGAACGGGCAGCCATCGAATACTTCTGGGATAAGCTGGTGCCTGGTGCCCCTATCATTCTTGATGACTACGGCTGGCTCAATTTTGGGAAACAAAAAGAGGCCATGGATGCCTTTGCGCTACAGAAAGGCGTCAAGATTGCCAATTTGCCGACTGGGCAAGGTCTCTTGTTCAAACCTTGAAGTTGGCCGAGCGGTCTTCCTCGCCGCAATGAGGCCATGGTGACCTGCCAGGCCTGATGCCCTTCATGTCGTGGTCGAACTTGTGAAATTCTATGGAGTCTGAGGGTGTTCTTGATATTCTAGAAGCACCGAATCCCCTCCTGTGTTCAGTCGGGTGCGGTCCATGCGTGGGCCGCTTGTGGCAACTTTGGAGTTGTGGCATGTCGAACTACCTTCCAACAATGAACAATATTTCCTGTGAGTTGAGAAATGGCCGAAGCATCTATGATGGATATATTCGGGGATGGGGTATCCAGTTTGGAGAGCTTCGAAAGCGGGTCAGTGAGGATCCGCTCTACAAGAAGGCTATCGCCCTGGCACATGGCCGTACGGTCGTTGCAGAAGACAACCGCATCAACCTCTTTCTCATTGTCAAATTTTTTCTCGGCAAGGTCGGTGCTGGCGATGTGATCGAGTTCGGATCTTATCGAGGAGGCAACGCGATTTTTTTGGCTCATCTCGTTGATCAGCTATATCCCGGCACCAGAGTGTACTCACTCGATACCTTCGCAGGCATGCCCGCGACCAATTCAGATGTTGATGCGCATCAGAAGGGTGATTTCGGAGAGGTAGACCTGGACGAGTTACGCTGTTATGCGGCCACCAATGGATTGCACAACCTGGAGTTTGTCCAAGGCCTGTTTCAGGACACAGCTCCAGCTGTCTTGCGTCGCTCGAAAAACATTGTGCTCGCACACATTGATTGCGACATCTACTCCTCTGTTGCGTACTCCTATGAGATCGTGAAGCCCCATATGGCGGTCGGAGGGTATGTCGTGTTTGATGACGCGACGGTATCCAGTTGCCTGGGCGCCACAGAGGTGGTCGAGAGCACGCTTATTCGTCGAGACGGCCTCAACTCGGAGCAGATTTTTCCGCAATTCGTGTTCAGGGCAGGGCTTAATCAAGCAAGGCCATAGGTCGTTGTTGGAACGTTCATTGGCGCAAGGGCACATGTGTTAGCTGGGGCTCCAAATGTTTGATGCCGGTCTCCTGCAGCGCGTATGGCACATTTGGCGGAATGAAGGCCGAGCCGCGTTGATTGATCGGATGCGGCAAAGGTACCGTCGAACCAATGTCGGCATGCTGCTGCACCCTGCCATGCCTAAGCGATCTCCAGGTGGATGCAGCGGATCTTCCGACCTCGAGTATGCTGATCGGCTGAAAGGGGAGCTCGCCAATTTTCGGAATGTCCAGAATGTTCATGATCTCCCTGACATTTTCCACTATTGGTCTCAAAAATACCTGCTGCCGAAGTTTGTGGCGCTCAATATCCCTGGTGTCGCGGAGTTATTCGTCAGATATGTTGCGGACGCGTGTCGCGTTAAGCCGGGAGAGATGTGCCATGTGGCGAGTCTTGGCACGGGAAATTGCGAGGCCGAAGTTGCGATGGCTGAGCAACTGGTGGCGAGCGGCATCACAAGGTTTCAACTGGATTGTATTGAAGTGAATCCGCAGATGCTAGCACGTGGGAGGGCGTTGGCGTCATCGAAACAGATGCTGCCCTATCTCAAATTTGTAGAGTCAGATGTGAAACATTGGGAGTGTGACAGACAGTATTCGGTGATCGTTGCAAATCAGTCGCTGCACCACTTTCAAGACCTCGAAGTCCTTTTCGGAAAAGTTCGACTTGCTATCGGCCACTCTGGAGTCTTTGTTGTCTCCGATGTTATCGGCCGAAACGGGCACATGCGATGGCCTGAAGCGCTTGAGGTTGTTCAGGAGGTCTGGAGAACCATGCCGGACCGGTACAAGTACAATCATTTGCTCAGCCGGTATGAGCCTATGTATGAAAATTGGGATTGTTCCGTAGGGGGATTTGAAGGCATTCGCGCGCAAGATATTTTGCCGCTCTTGACGCACACCTTCAAGTTCGAGATGTTCCTTGCCTACGGAAACATTA
>WBZN01000171.1_pt1 | contig 87265 bp, 81 predicted proteins | sample 5204281 | NCBI WGS metagenome assembly WBZN01 (sample SAMN12344347, study PRJNA552823) | activated sludge metagenome | biome: Activated sludge suspended growth; feature: Nitrification reactor; material: Wastewater; isolation source: activated sludge from nitrification reactor of wastewater... | reverse complement strand
GCAAACGACTGGCGAAATCGGACGGAAGTCGGCCACCTCGGACAGACCACTGAGACCCTGCGTCGCGGGGCTCCGACGGGTGGCCGGATTCGCTCGGAATCGGTGGCCGGATTCAGCGGAATATGCACCCAGCGACGAAAATCCGCCAGATCCTCATGACCTTCCCCCGTTTGAACCCGCTTGAGCTGTGACAGCATATCGTCTGTCGCTACTGTTCGAGCGGACGACCATTCAGTCTGATACCGGAGGGTCTTAAGGGCGAGACGCAAGGCGTGGAGGCGTTTCCGTCGGAGCTTATCCAACCAGCTGCTCGCAGCTGGTTGAGCTGGCGCTCGTGCGCCTGACGCAGCACACCCAGTCGGGGGCTCCACAAATGAAGCGGGGGAGTCGATCCCGGGAAGCGCCTGGTTCGAAATCACGAACTCGATTCTGCGCTAGGTCTCTGTCAGGTTCAGCTTCTTCGTCGTGAGCCGGTGATCCACCAGGGCCAGATCCTTGTGTCCGGCGTCACACGTCATGAGGTATTGCCAGAACACCTGGAGCGCCCGCAGCGTACTCAAGCGGGTCACGCCCTCGGCCACTGCCCGAGCACGTCCGGCTTCCCCGCAGAGCTCCAGCAATGCTTGAAGTCTTCGACAATGCGTGCGAATACCATGTATCGTATCCGCACGTTCATTTCTCGCCATCGCTTGGCGCAACAAACGGATGACCGTGACCTGATTGGAAGCCACCAGATTGACCAACCCTTGAGTAGGTGAGTGCGGTCTTGTATGAATAGAATGGGGCGTGCCACTCATGGCGAATAGTCGACTCCTGTGCGATGGGTTCACAGAATATCACCTCGTGCATGAATTATCGCTGGCCTGACCACCTCACGTCTAACCCGAGGGAACACGCAATGGACTGTCTCTTGTTTCGGCACGGCATTGCCCACAATTGTGAGGACTGGCGAGGGAATGACCAGCACCGGCCGCTCACGGACAAAGGCCGGATTCGTACCCGACAGTCGAGCAAAGGATTGCTGGCCCTCGGCCCTCTTCCGACACACATCCTTTCAAGCCCGCTGACACGCGCCCAGGAAACGGCCAAGATTGTGAGAGAGTTGATGTCCACCGCGCCCCCGCTACGGATTTGCCAGGAACTCAATCCTGAGGTTCCTCCGCGCGCCTTGATTGCACTGCTCAACACCCTGCCGTCCGACGCAGTGGTCTTGTGCGTGGGGCACGAACCGCACCTGAGCGCGACAGCTGGAATTCTCCTCACGGGAAAGCTGTGCAAGGGGCTCTCGCTGAAAAAAGCAGGTGCCTGCTTACTTCATCTCGAAGGGTCCGTGCGTCCGGCAAAAGGCCGACTGGATTGGTGGCTCACCGCGTCCCAGTTACGCGCCCTGGGGTGAGTACACGTGCCGGCCTCGCCACTGATACTCCGGCAAGCGTCGATCCGGTCGATGTCGAGGCCGATCCCCACACACGTTGAGTAGCGCCACGGACTTTGCAGGAAGGAGGGACGCAGGATTAACAACGGCCCGGAGTCAGAGGGCTTCGTCATCTCGAGTGGTCGTCATAAACTGCACTGGCCGCTTGAAGACTTTCTCAAATAGATCGCTTCGACCCCGCGCCGCCCAAATCTCTAACTCCGCATCACCCGACACCTGGGCAGTCATCACCACCGTCTTCCCGAGCTTGACATCGATATTCTGCACCACCGAGAACTGGCTTCGGTCCAAGCCATCGGCAATTCGCAGCAAGGCCGACAAGACATTGATGACGCGCTGAGAGCCCTCCGGCAACACCGTAAATTCGTCGTGTTTCCGAGTAGGAACAGACCGGCGATGATAGCGGGCGATATTCGCGATCAGATCGATTTCCTCAGCGGTAAATCCCGAGAGATCGCTATTTTTGATCAGGTAATAGGCGTGTTTGTGATGCTGTCGCGAATTGATCATGTAGCCGATATCATGCAGGATCGCCGCACATTCCAACCACTCGCGTTCCCGCTGTCCGAATCCGTGCAACGGCTTCGTGTGATCAAATAGACGTAAGGCCAATCCAGCGACATGCAAAGCATGTGTTTCAGACACATGGCAGCGATGGGCGAGGGCAAGGATGTTTCGTTTCCGCACATCCGGAATGTCCCGTTCCGCTTGGATGCGTTCGTGGTGCCGCTGAATGAAATCGTAAATAACACCTTCTCGGATAGCCTTGTCGCAGAGCGTGAGCTCCGTCTTCTGCAACAGCGCCAGCAAAATCCTGAACACCATGGCAGCCGGAAGCAGAGTGTCCACACGTTTGGGGTCCAGCCCCGGCATGGCGAGACGCGTTTTCAACGACGCCTCCGCGAGACGTTTTTCAACGGCAGCAATGTCTTTAGCGGATACTTTGGCCAGATTCAGTTGCGGAAGGGGCCGACCGGTGCGTTGCAGATGAATCACCTCGGCCAGGTTCCCCGCCATGCCGGACGTCGCGATAATCTGTTCCACCCGTTTAGTCTTATACGAGCCCAAGGCATTCTTAAGTTGAACGGTTACCGCCGCTTCCAACTCCCGAAGCATCGATTTGGACGGAGGTGTTTTGGACAGGTACAGATCCTTTAACCGAATCGCGCCCAGCTTCAGACTCCGAGCCTGAAAAATGGCCTCGCGATTCCCGACGATCACTTCCACCGAACCACCACCGATATCGATCACCAGCGTGGGCGACTCAGGCAGGGCCACACTGTTCTGCACGCCGAGGAAAATCAAGCGGGCTTCTTCCGCACCGGTAATCACCCGCACGGTGAGGCCGGTTTGCTGCATGACGTGATCGAGGAATTCGCCGCCGTTCCGAGCCTCCCGTACCGCGCTGGTCGCCACGCCTTCGATCTGTTCGTACCCTTTATTCCGGGCCAGATTGACGAGTGTGCGAATCACTTCCAATCCGCGCATCATGGCCTGATCCGAAAGGCGCCGGGAGGTGAACACCCCGTCGCCCAGACGCGTCATATCTTTAAAACGATCGAGGATTTTATAGGAATAGTCCGGCTGGACCTCGGCTAACACCATATGGATGGAATTGGTGCCGATATCGAGGACGGCCAGCTTGGGCATCTAGAAACTCGCGGTAGGAGCGACGTGCCGGATGTTCTTGCCTTCAACCATATAGACGACAAGTTCCGCGATATTGGTGGCGTGGTCGGCAATCCGCTCGAGCGACTTTGCCACAAATGTCAGACGAATCGCCCGCGTAATGGTACGCGTGTCCTCCAGCATAAAGGAGAGCAATTCTCGAAACAACTGTTCGTTCACCTCGTCGACGAAATCGTCATCCGCGCAGACCTTCCTCGCCAACACCGGATCGGAATTGACGAAGGCATCCAGGCATTCTTTGACCATGCGCATCGTCCAATTCGCCATGCGTGGAATGTCGATATACGGCTTGAGCTGCGGTTCGCTATTGAGCTCCAACGCCCGCTGGGCAATGTTGTCGGCCAGATCACCCATCCGCTCCAACTCGGACGAAATCTTCATCCCGGTCGTGACGAATCGCAAGTCGCGCGCCGTCGGCTGCTGAAGCGCTAACAATTGGACACAGAGTTCATCGATCTCGACATCCAACCCGTTCACATCGTGATCCTGCTTGATGACGTCGACGGCCAAATCGGAGTCGCGATCCACCAGCGCCTGCAGGGCCTGTTGAATTTGCGACTCGACCAGACCGCCCATGCGGAGCAACTGTTGCTTGAGATGCGCGAGGTCTTGATCGAAATGTCGTTGCATGGTGCCGGCTCCTCTCGGGAGTTATCCGAATCGCCCGGTAATGTAATCCTCAGTCCGCTTGTCACGAGGCGTCGTAAAAATGGTCTTGGTGTCGCCGAACTCGACGAGCTCGCCCATGAGAAAAAACCCGCACTGATCGGAGACCCGTGCCGCCTGTTGCATATTGTGCGTCACAATGACGACGGTGTACGTCTCCTTCAAGCGATAGATGAGCTCTTCGATTTTCCCGGTCGCAATAGGATCCAGCGCGGAGCAGGGTTCATCCATGAGAATGACTTCCGGTTGCACGGCCAACGCGCGGGCGATACACAACCGTTGCTGCTGGCCCCCAGAGAGCCCGACGGCACTGTGCTGAAGGCGATCCTTCACTTCATCCCAAAGACCTGCGCCTTGCAAACTATGCTGCACCAGCTCGTCCAATGACCGTTTGTCTTTCGTCCCATGCAAACGGGGTCCATACGCCACGTTGTCGTAAATCGATTTGGGAAAGGGATTGGATTTTTGAAACACCATTCCCACACGTTTCCGCAAGTCGGTCACATCAATGGCGGCCTCATAGATATCGACCCCGTCCAGCTCCACACGTCCGACGGCACGCGCACCCTCCACCAGGTCGTTCATGCGATTCAAACATCGGAGCAGGGTAGACTTTCCACAACCGGACGGCCCGATGAAGGCCGTCACGGAATGGCTGCGTACCGTCAATCCCACATGAAACAATGCCTGCCGGTGCCCGTAAAAAAAGTCGAGGTCGCGAACCGAGATTTTCGCCTGCACGGGCGACTCGATCGTCCGGGGTGAAGGCACGAGCCTGGATGGGGAGACGGGCGGGCGGAGCGACACCATTGGCGACATCGCCGCCATCCTGTCTGATCGCACTTCCATACGAACTCCTCTCTGTGATCACACCGCTGAGGTTGCAAATCGCTTCCGGAGACGATTGCGCAACATCACTGCCGCGAGATTCAACAACACCACCACGAGAATCAGAATCAGGGTGGTCATGTAGACCATCGGCTTGGCTGCCTCAACGTTCGGCGACTGAAATCCCACGTCATAAATGTGAAAACCTAGGTGCATGAATTTTCGTTCGAGATGCAGAAAAGGGAGATACTCATCCAGCGGGAGGGCCGGAGCCAACTTCACCACACCCGTGAGCATCAGCGGCGCCACTTCGCCGGCGGCTCTCGCCATGGCGAGAATCAATCCCGTCAAAATTCCGGGTAAGGCGCAGGGCAGAATGACATGGCGGATCGTCTCGAATTTGGTGGCGCCCAGACCGACTGATCCCTCGCGAAAATCGCGGGGCACTGCCGACAGGCCTTCCTCCGTTGCGACAATGACGACCGGAACGGTGAGCAGCGCGAGGGTCAGCGAGGCCCAGAGAATTCCGCCGGTGCCGAACGTGGGATTGGGCAACGCTTCAGGAAACAGGATCTGGTCGATGCTGCCCCCTAACGCATAGACGAAGAACGCCAACCCGAACACGCCGAAGACAATCGAGGGCACCCCGGCCAGGTTGTTCACCGCAATTCTCACCAGACGGACGAGTGGTCCTTGCTTGGCATACTCCCGTAAGTACACCGCCGCCATCACCCCGAAGGGCATCACGGCCAGGGTCATCAAAAACACCATCAGCACGGTGCCGAAAATGGCAGGAAAGATGCCGCCTTCCGTATTGGCCTCTCGAGGTTCGCTCGAGACAAAGAACCAGAGATTCCGAACATAAGCGCCGAGCTTCTCGAGCCAATTCATCGCATTCGGCCGACTCACAGCGACGATCTGATCGAGCGACAGGCGTACCGACCGGCCGGTTGAGATGGTGAAGAGCAGCGCATCCTGGCTTGCCTCTTTATGCAACTGCTCTAACGCTTCGCTCTTCGAAAGATAGTCACGCTCAAGCGCGGCAATGTCATCGACCAGACGCCGATCTGCGTCCGCGATGGCCGGATCGAGCCCGCCTTTCAACACCAAAGCCTGGCGCGCAAGCCTGGCCTTCTCGATACGATAGTTGATGGACCCGATTTCCTCCCGCTCAAGATGCTCGATTCGCTGACGCAGCTGGTTGGCTCGGTCGACAAGCTTGACGACGGTTTGCCACGTGCTTTCGTCGGCATGCGCTGCGGCGACGCCTTCTCCGGCCAGACTGATGCGGCCAAACGCGAGGCCCCACTCACGACGTTCCACCAACGTGAGATCGTCGGGAAAGGTCATCGACGCGATCTCTGCCTCATTGATCCACCGATATTCAGCACCAAATTGATCCCGATTGCCGACGCGATACCGGAAGCGACGCTGTCCTGATTGGGCCCCGGTTGTCATCGAATGAGGTATCGTCTCCTCGCCGACGAGTTGTCCGATCACCGTCTCCTGGGTGTTCAACGTTACCTGTTGGAGGGCACGCGGCCAGAACTGCCCCAGGCCATTGATCATGATCAGAACCAGCATCCCGGCCACCATCAATAAGCTGATGGCCACACCAGACGCCGTCATCCAGACGAAGAGCTCGCCACCTCGCCAAACATTTCTCATGCGCGTGGATGGTTTACCCATGGCTATATTTATCCCGGAGCCGCTGGCGGACGAGTTCGGCCAGCGAATTGATGGCAAACGTGACAATGAACAGGAGCAGTGCAGCCAGGAACAACACCCGGTACAGACTTCCGCCGTGCGGCGCCTCCGGTATTTCGACGGCTATGTTGGCCGACAACGTCCGGAACCCGTTAGCCCAGTTCCAGTCCAGAATCGGCGTGTTCCCCGTGGCCATCAGCACGATCATGGTTTCGCCGATCGCGCGCCCGAAACCGATCATCACGGCAGAAAAGATCCCCGGGCTGGCCGACAACAACACCAGATGCCACACGGTTTGCCAACGGGTGGCGCCCAGTGCCAGAGATCCAGCGATGTGGGATTTCGGCACGTTGGAGAGCGCTTCTTCGGCAATGCTGTAGATCACCGGCACGATGGCAAATCCCATCACAATGCCGACCACCAAGGCGTTGCGCTGATCATATTGAATGCCCAGCCGATTCGAGAGCCAGGCCTTGATGTTGCCGTCGAACCACCAGACTTCGAAGAAAGAATGGGCCCACAGGCAACCACCGATCCCGAGAGCCAGAAGGGGCATCAACAGCAGCGCTTCATTCCCTGGCGTGAAGTGTCGCTTGATGGATAGGGGACAGAGATGCCAGGAGAAGGACGCCACGATCACCAACATCGGCAAGACCAGCACCATGCCGGCAAGCGCCGGAAGCATACGCTCGAGGAGAGGAGCCAGCCAAAGCCCGGCGAGAAAGCCGAGCACAACGGTCGGCAAGGCAGCCATGACTTCAATAATCGGTTTAACTTTAGCGCGAAGATCATGATGCATGAACTGTGAGGTGCAGATCGCGGCAAGAATGGCGATCGGCACGGCAAGAAAGAGGGCGTAGATCGTGCCCTTGAGGGTTCCGAACGCCAAGGGAAGAAGACCCAATTTCGGCTCCACATCGTCCGATCCGGATGAGGATTGCCAGACATACGCGGCCTGATCGTACCCTTCGTACCAGATCTTGCCGAAGAGTGTGTCCAACGTGACTTCGGGATAGGGATTCTGGACCTGGTAGAGCGACAGTTGTCCGGCTCCATCCAAAGCGATCACTGCATCTCCTTTCGGCGCAAAAGCGACGGCACGAATAGGAAATTCGCCAACAGCCATCCGCAGCAGCGTTTGAGAAGAGGTGGCATGGTGCAGGAACACATTGCCCTTCGCATCGCCGGTGACAAATCCCTTGACCCGTTGCGAGGGGGCGAACGCGGTCACGGGCGCAGCATGGGAGCGGAACGTATGCATTTGGGCCAGCTTCCATCCTGCTGGCGCATCGGAGCGTCGAACCAGGCCCCACGTCGACACGGCACCGTCTGCCCCCATGACCACCAGACTACGATCACCGCTGAGAAACCCCAACATGCTAACCGCGGTGTCTGGTGCAGCGACCGCATAGCTTGCCCTCACGTCTGGCGGCTGCATTTCTGACAAACCGATGTGGACGACGTGCCCATCGGAAGTCCCGACGTACACCTGTTCAAACGACGCATCCAGCGCCAGCGACGTGACAGAGCCGGGAGGGTGGGGCAACTCCGTGATCTTCAGATCGGTTCCCGCTGGATCATCAGCGGCAATTCTCGCGACGAACAGCCGTCCTGCTTTGGTGGCAAAGGCGAGGAGACTGCCCTGATCGTTGGAGCGATAGGCGAGTCGGACAATGGCGCTAGTCGTGACGGGAATCGGTGCGCCGGCTTTGATGTGCGGCCGTTTCCGCCGTTCGCCTTGCTCGGAAAATTCCGTCGTGGTGCCGATCTTCACCAGCATAATTTCGCCGGCAGCCGTACCCACGGCAAGACGCGCGGTGGAGCCGCCACCCGAGGCCACTGCCGTCACCTGCCTCGTGGTCAGCTGCGCCGGCAGTTCCAACTGAATGGGCCGGCCGGAGGCCAGATCGAAAAACTGAATGGCACCGGAGGTGAACACCTGCGCAATCTCTCGATGTTCGTCCACCGCCACCTGCGCGGGCCCTTCGTCGGACAACAAGGCGGGCACACTGAGGCGTTGGCTCAACTTCGCACTCGGCGCGGTGAAGAGTGGCGTCACCTCGCGGAAGAGAAAAAAGAAAATCCCCAGAATACTGACAATGGTCGCCAGCCCGCCCACCGTAATGGCGGCGCGGGCGAGCCGGTCGATCAATGACCGCAGCCGCGCAGGCGCGAAGAAGAATCTGAAAGGATTCGTTTGCATCAGCGGATCTTGGCGAGCTGTTTTTCAGCCAATGCCCCGGGAACGGGAAAGTATCCATCCCTGAGCACATCGGACTGACCCTCTTTGCTATACACGTACGCGAGAAACTCTTTGACGATCGGGGAGAGGGGTTTGCCTGGCGCCTGGTTCACATAGATGTAGAGATAGCGCCAGAGCGGATAGGTTCCGTTCTTCGTATTGGCATGCGTCGGTTGGATAAACGGCTGCCCTGCCTTTGCTGTTAACGGAACCATTCTGACTCCCGACGTGCTATATCCGATGCCGCTATACCCGATGCCGTATCGATCTTCGCTGATGCCCTGCACCACGGAGGCGGATCCCGGCTGCTCCTTCACCTGATCTTTGAAGTCGCCATTTTTCAGCGCATGTTCCTTGAAAAAGCCGTACGTACCGGATGCGGAGTTTCGACCATAGAGACTGATGGGCGCATTGGCCCAGTCTCCGTTATGGCCGAGTTGACCCCAGCGGGTCATGTCCGTGGGGTGCCCCTGGCGGCGCGACTTGGAGAACAGTGCATCCACTTCGGCCATGGTGAGTCCTGCCACCTGGTTGTCCTTGTTGACAAAAAGCGCGAGCGCATCCACCGCAACCGGGTATGCAGTAGGGGGATAACCGAACTTGGCCTCGAAGGCATCGACCTCACTGGACTTCATGGTCCGTGACATCGGCCCCAACTGAGCCGTATTTTCGATCAACGCGGGCGGAGCCGTGCTCGATCCTTTACCTTCCACTTGAATTTTGACGTTGGGATATTGTTTCCGAAACCCCTCCGCCCATAGGGTGATGAGATTGTTGAGGGTATCGGAACCGATACTATCGATAGTCCCGGACACACCGCTCACCTTTGCATAGGGCTTGATCTGGGAATCAATGGTGGCAGTTTCGACTGATGGAGCATCACCGGGTGCAGCGCTGACCAGACACGTCGTCATAAACGGGCCCAACACGGTCAGCGTGAGACTTAGACAAACCTGACGTGAGATGACCATAGACAGACATTCCTCCCGTTAAAAAAAGCCGTGAACTATTGCACCGTCGAACATAGGGCCGTTTCATTTCCAGACCATCAGCCCAAAGTAAACACCATGTTAACTTTGGATGACCTCACGCGCTGAAGAGGGAATTCTGATCGACCGGAGTTAACCACACCGACATGTCGCCATGAGGATTCTGAAACCGTCGGTCCGTAGCCTTTGCTGTCATGACGCCCCCGACCGTACACATTATTGAAGACGAACCTCTCCACGCGGCGCTTCTTGATCGTGCACTGCGCCTTGCAGGTTTTGACACCTCACTGTCGAGCGACGGCGTCAGCGGGTGGGAGGATATTCAACGCCGCCCACCAACACTCATCTTGCTCGACTTGATGTTGCCCGGACTCAGTGGTCAGGAGATCTGTCGGATGGTGCGCCAACATGCCACAACCAGGCACATTCCAATCATCATGCTGACAGCGATTGGTGGCGAAGCGGAACGGATCGCGGGACTCGATATGGGCGCAGACGATTATGTCGTCAAGCCATTCAGTCCAAGAGAGGTCGTCTCGCGGGTACGGGCCGTGCTTCGCCGAAGTGAAATCTCAGCGGACGGGGACACATCCATTCTGGATGGGGCAGTGAGGATGCAAGGACCTTACTTTGCTGTTTTGTTGGGAGAGCGAGAACTGATCCTGTCACGAAAGGAGATGGCCTTGCTCCAGGCGTTTCTAGGCCGGGAAAACACGCTGCTGAATGCAGAGGAGTTGAGACCGCTTCCAGAAGGAGAGAGGTCGGGACTGCTATTCCAAGAATTGGATCGGGATGTCCGTAGCCTTCGCCGCAAACTGGAGAATATCGGTGCGGGATCCGTCGACGTGTTGCCGGGATTTCGCTATCGATTCAGGTCACGCCCCTGACAGCCTATGCGTCACCACCACCACCTCATATCGCGCTCATCCCAGGTAGGACAATGCTGGGTGCCTGGAAGAAACACGTTCGATTTCGTAATTAAACCCTCTTCGCAAGAGCATGATCTTCCCATGCCGGCTCAACTCATCAATCGTCTTAAAGATCTGATTCCAACTCAGCTCAGGAAGGAGAATGACGACCTGCTCAAGCGTGAGAGATTTCCTGGCCTGCAATAACTCCAACACCCTGCACTCACTGCTCAGCACTGCAGACTGATGAACCATGGCGGATCCTCCTAGTTGGAATGTCCCCAAGCTTCCTGCTCCCTTTCCCTTGAAACCGATTGGCTTCCGTACGAAATACAGACCACCGTGCGAATGCGCGTCTCGTTCCGATTCAACCATGCATGCGTTTACCTCAAGGGGCATGGATTAGATTCCTTCCCGACAGGATCCCGCGCATTTTCCGCTACCATCGCCCTGTGCAGGGGAACAGCGCACGGCGACGACACGTACTGCCCCTAATGCCAGCACAATGGCGCCTAACGACAGGAGCTTCGCTTGGTCGGCGTCTTTGAACCATAGGGAAATGATTTCCGTCAGCATGACGACCAGAATTGTATCGACAATGAACGTCACCTTGACGCGTCCTTCCGAAAAATAGGTCAGCGTGGTCTTAAAGACCTCGACCACCGCGAGAAGGATCAGCGTATCCACAATAATCTGCCGAAGCCCAACTTCAACCGGTGCATCAAGTAACAACTTGATATCCAGAAACGTTTTGATGACCCCTCCCGTCAGAGCAATGAGGATCGTCAGAATCAGGAGACTCAATACTCCTTTGATACCCTTCATCCAGAGGTCGGTGAGATCCGTTTCAATGGCGCGCCCTGCGATATCGGCCACACGTGGAACCCGAACGAGGAAACTGGTAAACGTCATCTGCGAACACCTCCTTGTGGATGCCAGATCATGGTTGAGCAACTTGCTCGAGAGGTCCTTCCAGGAACCCGTGGACCACAACCTTCATCGACAATGTAGCGTTGAATTGTTCCGTAAGATTCACAGCGGCATTACAGCAGCGTTACGTTTTACAGAGGCGACCGGCCATTCCAGGCCATGCAGAGATCGCACTGCGGTATTTACACAGCCGTAACAAACGGGATACAGGCAGGCAACTCGACGCCGCTAGCATCAGCTTATGCAGCAGGCGACGGAATCACAACGTCATCACGGCATTCCAGTACTGCTTGTGACCAAGGACGAAGACTTTGCCACATCTGTTCACCAGCTCTTGCGGCCGAACGGGTATCATGTGTCCCTCGCGCCGACCGCTGAGGCTGCCCTATCGCTCGCCTCTGGCGCCTCTTTCAAACTGGCGCTCATCGACCGGCGTCACAACGTCGTCGGTGCCTTGCGGCAGAACCACGCATTCCGGCACATCCCGATAATTGCGCTCCAACCACTGGGAGAACCGTGGACGGAAGAAGAGACCGTGGAGGACCTTGCCGCAGGATTCGACATCGTCATCGAGTCGCATCGGCATCGAGAATGGCTCGCGATCATCAAGGCGCTGCTCCGACGGCAGGAATTGCAAGCGGCGCCTCTTAGAGAATTTCGAGTCAATGGGCTGTGCATGAACCTCGATCGACACGAGGTCACCGTCGAAGGTCAATCGATCCAGCTCACGCCGAAGGAGTTTCAGATTTTGCGGGTCCTCCTGCAGCACCCCGGGCGCGTGCTGACGCGCCAGTCATTACTCAACCTTGTCTGGGGAGAAGACTACGCGCTGGAAGAACATGCGTTGGACGTGCATATCCACGCACTCCGCCACAAATTGGAAGACAAGCCATCGGCCCCGCAGTGGATTCTCACGGTCAGGGGCGTGGGATATAAACTGTCCGCCGACTGAGCCGTTGCCATAGGATCGGCACTGCCAAAAGACTTCAGTAACACGAGATGGTTTTACACAGTGGTAACAGAGTTCGAACGTGGGTGTGACGCCTCCCGACTACCATCCACCTGCGTTCATGAAATCAATAGACACAAGGAGGATGTTCGTAATGGAAATACGCCCGTCGGTTGCATCTATCAGCGGCCTCGTAGGGACCGCGGTGCTCAGTCTGTGCGTGACGACGTCCTGGGCCGACAACACCACGCGGCAAGGCCCGATGGCCTCGCCGCCCCATATCATGGTCGCCCAGGCGATGGGCCCGGCTCCGAACGGAACCGCCACTCCGCCCCCGGCACCGGAGATTCCTCTCGGCGGCACATCGATCGAAGACCTGTTGATGCAGAAAGGCACCATCACCAAAGAAGAGTGGATTCAGATTCGCGCGGAGCAGGAATACAAAGGCGGGGAACGCGATAAGCGGGTCGATACCCTGGACGAATGGAAATCGAAAGCAGAATTGCTGCCGATCCTCAGGGATAAAGTGAACTTTGGACTCAACGCCCTCCAATGGTTATACACTCACCAGGATGCGCATGTGCCGGAAGGCCGGAGTCAGGATAATTTCTCCATCCGGCGGTCGGAAATTCTTTTCTGGGGTCGTATTAGCGACACGTTGCCGCGGTGGCACACCTTGATGGAGTTCCAAAGCATCAATCTTTTGAACAACACGCCGACAGGAGGTAGCGCGGCCACCGGCGGAGTGCCGACCTCGTCGACATTTTTTCGGGAAGCCTACCTCGACATACGACCGGTGCAATCCTGGGCGCCGAACGTGAACTATTTCCGCATGGGTATCTTTCGCATGCCCTTCGGTATCTTCACGGAAACCTCCGGCGGCTTGCGCGATGTCATCAGCTCTCCGTATCTCACCTCCGTGGGCTCTGGTGTCGGCAACCGAACCGGGTCGGCCGGCACCATCGACTTTCTCCAAGAACGTGACTATTTTCTCGATATGCGGGGCAAACTGTTGAACCGGCTCGAGTATGTGGCCGGTATTATGAACAACAACAATTACACGGCCAACGCAACCGGATCGAACGCACCGAAGAGTTTCTACTCGCGCGTACGATTGTTCGGCAGCGACGTGTCTTTTATCAGTTTCACCACGATTCAAGGCGAGTCGAACAACGCCAATACGAATATCAACGGCCGCGGCAAGGGCGCCTTCGATCGTTACGGGTTGGATTTCCGCTATACGTCGAAGATCTTACCCGGCTTCATGATTCAGGGAGAAATCTGGCAAGGGCATGACGGTGCCAACCAGACCACGATCGGACGGCCGGCCAACGGTGCGTGCGATGTCCAAACCATCTGCGGCGGCTCCGGCGCACCGGGCGTGCAACGACGTACGTGGTATGTCCTGGCCAAATATCTCATCACCGACGGACCCCTCGAAAACTTCGAACCGGTCGTCATGTACGAACAATTCGACCCGAATACCCGAATCGGCAATGATCTCTACACCAGAACCATCGTCGGTGTGAGCTACTATTTCGAAAACTTTCCGCCCAAAGTGCAGTCGAAGCTGCAAGTCAACTATGAGTTCCGCCATCACTCCGGCAACGGACCCAATAACGTCGTCGATCCGACACGCGGCGTGGGTGACCCTTTCGCCCAAAACGCCTTCTTGGTACAGTGGCAAATACGATTCATGTAACGAGACGAACAGGAATGTGGCAGCGAACGTCCAATCGACTCAGTCTGCCGAAAAGAGAAAGGCTTACGATGAAGACATACCGAAGCGCGATCCTGATTACACTCATCGGCATCGTACTGAGCGGATGTGGACCGGAACGAATCTTCTCGGCCAAAGTACTCGATGGCGTGGATCCGAACTTTGATTTTGCGGCCTGGCGCATGGTGCCGAATGCCAAGGGCGGGAAGAAGGTCCAGCTGGGTGGTCGTATCGTGCAGGCGCCTCAGAAAGACGGCCTGGTCACCATGGTCCTGACTCAACTCCCCATCGCCGAACACCCGGCCTATGGTCCGACCGATAGGGAACGGGGGCGGGGAGAATTCCTGGTCTATTTCAATGGCAAAATTCCGACGAACCATTTGCAGCCCGGGAATCGTGTCATTGCCATCGGGACGACGCAGAATGCCGTGGTGGTCGCCATCGAGGACAGTCAACGTAGCCTTCCGGCCCTGACGGCCCAATGTCTGCATATTTGGAATACCGGGGGAAAAGAGATTGCTGACTTCCCGAACTTTGGGGCAGGATACCAGCCGCTTGAGGAGGAGACCTATTGCACCGAGTCCCGCTGACGGATCACAACAACCTTGCACCGGCACGAAGGCGGCGTGGCCTATTCGATGTTAGCGCTGCGCTCGTGCTGGTGTGGGCTTGCAGCGCCTGCGGAGCCGGCGTGACGCTCGTCCGCGACACGCCGGCAGGAGGACTCGTCACGTACCCGTTTCAGAATGAAGTCGATGTCCTCACCTCCAGCGAGCGTCGCGACGCAATGGAGGCAATCAACCGGAAATGCCCGGCTGGATTCAAGGTTCAAAAAGAAGGCGAAATACCGAAGGTGAGCCGCGCTGCGGATCGAGCCTGGCGAGGGCAAATGGGAGGGGGCAGATTGTGGGGAATTCAGTTCGCATGCCAGTGATGTCCAGAGCTACCACAATGTCTCCTCCGGTGAACCTGCGCCGCAGCCTCTGCCTGGCCGTCCTCCTGTGCCTGACCTCCGCATGTTCGCTCCTCGCCGGGGGAACGGTCTTGTACGACCAGCAGGGCAGCCAAGTGGGAGTTCAAACAGACCCGACTGTGCATCGCGGACCGGCTCCGATGAACAACGGCCATCCTGCGCAGCTGACACCGGAAGAGGTGCGCCTGTTGCTTGGCTCGTTGATGGTAAGCGGCTGGAGCGGGACGATTGTCGGCATTCTGGAACAGCCCAGACCGGTGCCGGTCTTCACGGAAATGGAGCTGAACCGTATCGCCACGCCGATCGCAGCGGCCTTTCAACAAGCCGCTCCCACCGAGCGCGTGTTTTTCTCCCTCCCCAAATCACAGACGACCTACAGTGAAGAACGGACCACCGGCGCGCTTTTTCTACGAGGGCGGTATCTCCATGTCGTGCTCACGGATCACTCCGCCTTCACCAGGGCCGACACAGCCGGAGGAGACGTCAAGGATCTACGAGATACCAAGGGGATGAAGTTGTGGGTCGCCGCGCCGGCCACGGCAGCCACGGTGCCCGATGCCGAGGAACCACGCTGGGCCCATTTTGAAACCGTGCACGTCTCGCTGAATACCAAAGAGGTCATCGCCCTGAGAAGCCGGCCCGCTTCCCCCTCGACTGAAGCCTCACACCCAATCCCGCTCCCCGCAACGAATGCAGGTGGGCCTGGCGCGAAGAACGGCGAGCCAACAGATGCGCCAAGCAATCAGACAGATGACCTCAATGTTCAAGTCCGTAAGCTGACCACCTCAAATCTGGAACTTCGGAATCGGTTAGACGCTCAACTGCAGCAGATGCAGGCGTTGCAGGATCAATTAACAACACTCCAGCAAGACCTCGACTCCGCTCGCACAAAAAGCAAGACACCCCGGAAATCTCCCACGCAATAGCCATCCGCATGAGTACGATCGTTCGTTACCGCATGATGTGTTGTTGAAAGCCTCGCTCGTAACGTGAGACATCAAGGCCTCTGTCCCCCGGAGAGAGCACCGGTCGTGCGAGCAGTGCGTGGCCATTGCCCAATCCAATACTGAGTGGCGCCCACATCTCTGCATCGTCGGTCCACTGAATTCTGCTCCCAGGTTTCCGCACCTGTGCGGCGCGTCATCATCCACACAGTGGCGGAACAACCTGTATCGTACTGTGCTGCGCATGCCGCATGGCTGCTTGCATCACACCGAAGTTCGGGATCCATAGAGCCGGCCCCATTCTTCCGGACGGGGAAAGAACGAACGTGGCTAGGGTGACAGTGGCGTACGAGACCAGGAAAGAGCACTCCGGGGATGGATAATTCGAGAAAGGCGAGAGGACCTTCTGGCAAGTTGGTGAGGGATTGAGTTCGTCAAAGAGGAAAGAATGCGAACGACATGCACCGCAGATCATCGAGACTATGTCCTCGATGCCTGCGGTGCAGCAACGTTTTAAACGACGCGGGATCAGTTTGGGAGGGGAGCATCCTGGCCGACAAGACCGAGCGCCAAAACGTTCTTTTTCACCTGGTTCATCGGGAGTGGGAAAAATCCCGCCTTCATCACGGCCTCTTGCCCTTCGCGACTCGTCACAAAGGTCAGGAACTCCTGTACGGCGGGTGCGAGGGGAGCCTTTGGAGATTTATCGACATACAGATAGAGCATCCGGCGAAGGGGGTAGGTTTGATTGGAAACAGTCGCCGCCGTGGGCGCAACGAAGGGCATGCCCTGATTTTCCGCGAGCGGAACGATTCGCACACTGGACGTTTCCAGGCCTAACCCGCTGTAACCGATTCCCAGTTGATCGCGCGTGAGGTCGAGAATCACGGACGCCGCGCCGGGCTCCTCACGAAGAGTCGGGACAAACTCACCGCCGGCCAAACAATGCTCCTGAAAGAACGCGCGCGTGCCCGATCGCCGGTCCCGGCCATAGAGTCTCACTGGGGCCTTCTCCCAGCCGTCTTGAAGCCCCAGAGCGCCCCACTGAGACAGGTTCGCTTGTAATCCGCGGTTATGGGTCGTTGAAAACATGGCATCCACTTGGTCGAGCGTAAGGCCCTGGATGGGATTATCTCGATGGACGTAGAGTGCCACCGCGTCGACCGCGACAGGGATCGCGGTGGGTTCATAGCCATGTTGGGTGACAAATTGTTTCACTTCCGCATCCAGCAATTCACGCGAGGAGGCCACGAGGGAAACATAGGTCGGTCGTTCTTCCTTGAGGATAATCTTCCCGCTCAATTTGGCCGGTGGCTGGACGAACTCGTTCACTGCCTTGGTCGATCCGCCTCCGTTCACATTGATCGAGACATTCGGCTGGCGTCGTTGGAACTCACCCGCAAGACGACTCATGAGGAGAGACATCGTATCGGAGCCTTGAACCCGGAGGCTGCCCTCCACGTGAGTCTGCGGGTTGTAGCGCACCAATCCTTCCTCGGTGGCCAGACCCGCCGTCGGCCCTGCGTTCTCGGCCTGCGCCACCGGCATCGGAAGCACGGTCCAGGCTCCGGCCGTAGCCATGATCGTCGCCAGGCTCACCACGACGGTTCGCCGTCCCCATCCCTGCCTCTGTCCCTGACTCAACATGCGCATCTCCTCTGCTTGAGTGGTGGTATCGTCTGTGGCTCGATCCATCCTACGAATCTATGATTGCTGGCACATCACTGGTATGTTACGGACATGTTAAATACTGCCAGTGACCAACAGGCGAGGGCCTGCCACATGCCAATTAGAACTCGTCCACCGCGACCGGCTGCAAGAGGTCACGTACGGACAACACCCCGACGATCGCGCCGCTCTGCAAGACACCCAGGTGACGGGTGTGATGGCACTGCATGAGATCGGCTGCTTCGGTAAGCGATCGCCGCTCATCGAGACTGATGACAGGGCTGCTCATGATCGATTCGACGGGGACGAAATGTACCGGTTTATTTTCCCCGACGACCTTTCGAACGATGTCGGACTCGGTCACGATGCCCACGACACGATTGTTCTGCTCGATGAACACGCTCCCGACGTGACGCTCGTTCATCACTTTGGCGGCCTCGGCCGCCGACGTGCCGGCAGGAACCGTCACCAGTTTCTTGGTCATAAGCTCACTGACTGTCACCATGTTTCGTCCTCCTGGTTGATACGCGTCCATCATGCGGTGCACTCACACCCAGCCGATTGACTCCATGCAAGGATAGACCTTCGGCATTCCGCGAAGGTTAGGTGATCGTTAATTGTGTGTAACGTCACGGATCGGAGAGGGGAGCAATCCGGCGGCATGGACGGGATACGTCGTGCCGCCGGCATCGAAACGAGGGGAGGCGTGCCTATTCTTTGACGACGAAGTGCACGCTGCGATTCTTCTGCCAACAGACCGGGTTGTGCTGCAAACACAAGGGACGGTCCTTGCCGTAACTCGTCACATCGACCTGTACCTGATTCAAGCCCAGAGATTCCAGATACCGTTTGACCGAAAGGGCACGCCGTTCACCCAGCACCAGGTTGTATTCCGCGGTCCCGATTTCGTCACATCGGCCTTCCAACAACACCTTGGTGACCCGATTGTCTTTCAAACGTTTGGCATTGGCCTCGACGGCATTCAGCGCATCGTCCCGCAAGACATACTGATCGAAATCGAATAACACATCAGGGAAGGGGATATTCTGTTCCCCTGTCGCGTTACGGGCGGCCATCTCCACTGAGCGCAAAGGAACCGGCGCCGGTTCGGGAGGCGGAGGAATTTCTTGAACAGGAGCGGCAGCAATACGCTCCTCCACATGGGGCTTGGGAGGAGTGACGGTGGCTCCTCCACTGGTTCCCGCCTTGCTCGCGCAGCCGTCGAGCAGAAAGGAAGCGGCGACGGCTAACAGTCCGAGCAGGGCAAACGGGCGCAAAACGATCATGAAAACCTCCGGCGCTAGGTGAGTTCGTAGACTGGTCGAGGCACAGAATAATCAAAACATGCGAACGTGGCAAGCTACTTCTTCCCGGCACAACGATCGTAGACCGCTCGCCACTCCGACAAGGGGGGCCACTGCAGAATCTTGAGCGCATCCTCGACATAGGCCGACGTACGCATGCCGTTGAGCACGCAGGTGACACCCGGCGTGCTGGCGAGCACCCACAGCGCCTTCTGCGACAAGGTGGCCGTGCGTCGTTCCTCCGGTAACACCGGGTTGAGGGTACGATGGAGTTCATCGCAACGGAGATGACTTTTTTCGGCGGCCTCTCGATGCAGAGTTCTCAGGAGCGCCAACAGTTCCGGCACGTATCGATCCCGCCAGGACTCCCACTGTTCAGCGACGGTTCCGGTAAACGCCTCGGCCAGCGCACGAAGCACCTGGTTCACATGCGGCGCGATCATCTGTTGTTCGATTTGTTCCCAATGCTCGAGCCCCTGCACCTGGCCCCGTATGCGAGTCAATTCATCGGCCCATCGAAAAAAATCGGCGGGAAGCATGCCCTGACCGCTGTGCGCGACCGCAGGGGCGAGACTGCTGCGATATTCCTCTTCCAATGCCGCGACGTTCATCCGCTGCGCCTCGAACTCGGCCTCCGGCGCCGGCACCGATACATCCGCCAAGCGAATCACGCCGCCGCGCTGCACCGGCATGGCATTGAGGGGATGATTGACCAGCACGGCAATCCGTTCGCGTATCGCCTCCTCAAGCAGTGTACTGCCGTTCCACATGCCGGTGTTTTTGATCAGCGCCGCGCCGGACTCATACACATTCATCGGACACTGGATGACGTGAAAGTGATGAGACGGGACTCCTACGGTCGTGGCCGCCAACTTTGCCGCATCGATCATGTGGGACAAAGAGGTGGCACCGGGATCGTCGGGAGGCGAGGTGGCCGTGTTCGACGAGACTCCATACCCGCGCAACCGGCCCGCCTGCACCTGCGTCTCGAAATACTCGAAAGCCCGCTGGAGTCGCGCGTAGAACTCCCGGCGCAACACAGACAGGTCTCGCGATTCATTCCCGCCGAGACGGGTCGCATGGGAGAGGAAATATTCCGGGTTATGGAGCAGGCACACATCGAGCGTCGCTAAACCCAGCCGGTCTAGCGACAGCGTCAATTGGTCCGCCAGAAAATCCGGGTGGATACAATGCCAGATATCATCACCGTACTTGACCATCTCAGGGTAGGGTTTGCCCGACTTTTCCCGCGCCTGCGCTTGCGTCAAATTCTGGCCCTGCACGTACCCGATCTTCGACACCACGACGACGTCCTCGCGGGCCAGTTCACCCGCGCGGATCATGTCTCGCAAGACCGACCCGACCAGTTGCTCGCTCTCACCGTCCATGTAGTTGGTCGAGGTATCGATCACATTGCAGCCCTGGTGCAGCGCGAGACGTAAGGCCTCACGATGTTCAGCTTCTCGCTGGCCGACCCGATAGGTTCCGAATCCCAATCGACTGGCCGTGAGGCCCGTCGCACCGAACAGGCCGAATCCAGTCGCGAGCGCCTCGCCACTCTCGTGAATGTGTCGCGCGGCATAGGCGGCAGTGCTCTGCACGGTCGCATGGCCCAGGCATAACGTTCCACTCAAGATCTTCTGTTCTGAGGCGGTAGGTGAGGTGGTCTGTTGCCCGGGGTCGAGCAAGGACGGAAACTCCTTCGGATCAGTGATCGGCCGGCCGCAAGCAAAATTCCGGCACACATATACTGCCGGCTTGCCATTGATCAGTGTCTTTCCCTGCAGGAGTGGATGACTGGTTGCGCTCTGATCTGAATCGCGATGAGCGAGCACACGATTGGGAAGGTAGGCGCGATTCACGGCTGCCCGCAAAGACTCCGTTCCGGGCTCACCGGGCCGCCCGATCAACGCAATCTCCACAGGACCGTTCATCAGGAGATCGACGACGATGAGGCTCTTGGCAAATGCCCGGGGGTACCGCGCAATCTGACGGCCATAGGCACGAACGGCCGCGGTCGCGGCCTCGCGGAAATCTTCCCGGGCAAGATGATAGGACAATCGGGCCAACACGGAGGCCGCCACGGCATTGCCGCTCGGGGTGGCCCCGTCGGGACCTTCCCGGCTGCGCATGATCAACGCTTCATGCCCCGTGGCCGTCGTGAAGAAGCCGCCCTGCTGGTTGTCGGCAAAATCCGCCAGCATGCGCTCGGCAAGACGAACGGCCGCGAGTAGATAACGCTCCTCGCCCCCTGCTTCGTAGGTGTCGATCAATCCCTCAGCAAAATAGGCGTAGTCTTCGAGATACGCATTCAGGTGGGCGGTACCCGCACGATACGTACGAAGAAGTCGGCCATCTGCGGTAGAGAGTGCCGTCAGCAGAAAGTTGCAGGCCCGTTCGGCCGCTTCGCGATAACGGGGACTGTCAAACACCCGCCCGGCTTCCGCCATGGCGCTGATCATCATCCCGTTCCAGGCGGTAATCACCTTATCATCGAGGCCGGGCGCAATCCGTTTTGCACGTACTGTGTAGAGCTTGGCTCTGAGGCGCGCGATGGTGTCGGCTAACTCGCCGGGGGTAATGCCCAGGTCCTTGGCGACGGCTTCGATGCTTTTGGCGGTATGGAGCACATTCGTGTGTTCCCAATTACCTGCCGCCGTCACATCGTAATAGGCGCAGAAGCGGCGCGCCTCTTCATCACTGTCCACCGCCGCTCGCACGTCGTCCGGCGTCCACACGAAGAACTTCCCCTCGACGCCTTCGGAATCGGCATCGGTAGCAGAATAAAACCCTCCTTCAGGGGACGTCATTTCCTTGAGGATATAATCCAACGTCTCGCAGGCCACCCGACGGTAATTCTCATCTCCCGTGACCTGGTAGGCCTCGACGTAGACGCGCGCCAATAGAGAGTTGTCGTAGAGCATTTTTTCGAAATGTGGGACCAGCCATCGTTCGTCGGTCGAATAGCGAGCGAAGCCGCCGCCGATGTGATCGTAGATTCCACCTGCCGCCATGGCATCCAACGTCTTGCGCACCATCGTCAGCGTATGCGGGTCCTTCGTGCGGTGGTAACAATGGAGGAGCAGTGACAACCCGGTGGCCGGGGGGAATTTGGGCGCGCCGCCGAAGCCTCCCTGCCTGGCATCAAAATCTTCAGCAAACTGCGTCACGGCCAGATCGAGTTCTGCTTCCCCGACCGTTGTCGGAGAAGGAGCATGAGCACCCTCTTGGAGCCGCGCCGTCAGATTCACGGCTTGCGCCACCACGCCGGCATGGTCTTTCTCCCAATACTCGGCGAGTTTTTTCAGGAGCGTCGGGAAGCCCGGGCGACCATAGCGATCAGTCGGAGGGAAATACGTACCCGCAAAAAACGGTTTCTGGTCCGGAGTGAGAAACACGGTCATCGGCCAACCGCCTTGATTGCGGTTCAATGCCAAGGTCGCCTGCATGTAGATTTCATCCAGATCCGGCCGCTCTTCGCGATCGACCTTCACGCAGATGAAATGTTGATTCATGAGCGAGGCAATCGCCTCATTTTCAAACGACTCCCGCTCCATCACGTGACACCAGTGACAGGAGGAGTACCCGATAGAAAGCAAGATCGGACGCTTCAGTTTCGCAGCTTGGGCTAAAGCCTCCGGCCCCCAGGGGTACCAATCCACGGGATTGTACGCATGCTGTAGAAGATAGGGGCTGGTTTCCCGAATGAGGCGATTGGTTGGGCGATTCGAAAGATGATCGGTCATTTTCGAACCGTAACATGGGCTTGTTGAATGGGTCAATGAAGTGCGAAGCCGGGCAGGGAACGTGCCAAGGGCAAAAAAAATTGGCCCGCGCCGGCAATCCCGAGTCGCGAGCCAACTTTATACTACGACCGAACGTCGGAAGCGGGGCTCAGTGGCCGCCCTTCTTTTCGTCCTTCTTCTTCTCTTCGCCGAACACGGTCTGGGACAGATGTCCACCCTTCTTCTCTTCCTTCTTCTTGTCGTCACCGAAGAGGGTCTGGGAGAAGTGGCCGCCCTTCTTCTCTTCCTTCTTCTTGTCATCTCCGGCGAAAGACGGAGCGGTGAACGCAACAAGAATGGCTGCTGCTACGAATGCGAATAGAGCACGCTTCATGGAACCCCTCCTTGAAAGGTTGAGAATATAAGTGCCCACACCACAAGGGCGCCCGAGGGTAGCCAACCTGTCGGAAAAAGTCAACGAAACTCTTTGCGTATATTTCACCAGCCTCACCATCGAACGAGTACGTCAGGGTCTCCTCCTGACGGCAGAGCGTGGAGCTCTTTACTTTTCGAGACCTTAACGGGTCTCCACAGCATAGGGTTTCCAGCACATTCATTCACAGTGCGGCGTCATGAAGTGAGAGATTGATGGAGCACTTCTCCCCAGGAGAGACGAAGTCCATCGAGGCCGATGTGTGGCACGTCATGCTCCACAAGACCATCGGACCTGTCCGCGCTGTGATACACTCTTCATAAGTAATCCTCACGGTCTCGGATCAGCCTATGACCACCGACGACATCGGCCCGTATTCCAACTACCGCCTGACTGTCCGCCTCGCGCTCCTCAACAAGCCCGGCATCTTCGCGAAAGTGGCCGCCCTGCTGGCAGAGGAGGGGGCCAACCTGGGGGCGGTCGATATCGTGTCGGCCAATGCGGAGCGCATGATCAGAGACATTACGTTCGACGTACAAAATGAAGCGCACGGCGACCGGGTACTCGAGCGTCTGGAGACACTGCCGGAGGTGAATGTCCTGTCGGCGTCGGACCGGATCTTCCTCCTGCACCTCGGCGGAAAAATCAGGGTCCAGAGCAAAGTCCCGGTCACGACCCGCAATGTCTTGTCCATGATCTATACACCCGGTGTCGGACGGGTGTGCAAAGCCATCGCCAAGGATCCGGTGAAAGCCTATGCCTTCACCAGCAAGAGCAATAGCGTCGCCGTTGTCACCGACGGGTCCGCCGTACTGGGGCTGGGGAACCTCGGCCCGGCAGCGGCGCTCCCGGTGATGGAAGGGAAGGTGATGCTCTTTCGGGAATTGGCCGGCATCGATGCCTGGCCGATTTGTGTCAGCACGCAGGATCCTGATGAGATCATCCGCATCGTCCGCGGCATCGCTCCCGGGTTCGGCGGAATCAATCTGGAGGATATCAGCGCGCCTCGCTGTTTCGAGATTGAACGGGCACTCAAGACCTCGCTCGATATTCCCGTCATGCACGACGACCAACATGGCACCGCCGTCGTCTTGCTGGCGGCCTTGACGAATGCGCTCAAGGTTGTCGGCAAGCGAATGGAAGACATTCGCATCGTGGTCAACGGCCTCGGAGCAGCGGGAACGGCCTGTTGCCGCATCCTGTTGGCGGCGGGAGCCTGTCACCTCGTCGGATGCGACAAGGAAGGTATCGTGTTAATGGGGGAAGCGGAGGAACTCCGTGCCTGCCGGACCGATCTTCAGGCCTGCATCCGGCGGGACCAACCGCGCGGAACGCTCCACGGCGCCTTGCGGGGCGCCGATGTCTTCATCGGCCTCTCCGTGGGCAACGTGCTGGAGAAAGCCGACCTCGAGACGATGAACCCCGATCGCATCGTCTTCGCCATGGCCAATCCCGATCCCGAAATCGATCCGAAGATCGGCGATGAGGTCTCGCGCATTTTTGCCACGGGCCGATCCGACTATCCCAATCAAATCAACAATGCCCTGTCGTTTCCGGGCATTTTCCGCGGGGCCCTCGATGTCCAAGCCTGCGAGATCAACGAAGCCATGAAACTGGCCGCCGCGCAGGCCATTGCCGAATGTGTGCCGACCGAGGCGCTGTCCGAAGACTATATTATCCCCAGCGTCTTCGATCGCGACGTCGTGCCGCGCGTCGCCAAAGCGGTGGCCGCTGCCGCTCGCGCCACCGGCGTCGCCCGGCGCCGCGTCAAAATCGAAGACGACCCTCGCTGACCCACGCCGCTCGCCGTTCCAATCTCCCCTTGCGCACACTGCTCAATTCATTTTTCTGCAACGTTGGCGTGATGCGGAAAATCCATGTAGAGTACGATCGACGCCCGAGGCCGGCGCCCTTGCACCCACTGCGCATGTGCCTCAACGAGATCACCCGGAAACCAGTGTGACGCCCACCACCATCCAACTGATCGGAACGCTGTTGTTCGCCGTCGCGATCCTGCATACGTTTGCGACGGCATTCTTCGAACATCTGGCCCATACCAGACCGGCCCATGCCGGTCTCTGGCATCTGCTGGGCGAAGTGGAGGTCGCGTTCGGCTTCTGGGCGCTCGTGCTCGTCGTCGCCATGTTCGTCACCGACGGCGCGGCCGTCGCCACCCACTATCTCGACACCCGCAGTTTCACGGAACCCCTGTTCGTGTTCGCGATCATGGTCATCGCAGGCACCAGGCCGATCTTACAGACCGCCATGACCGGAGTCCGTGTCGTCAGCAGTGCCCTCCCGCTTCCACAGGGGATGCGCGTGTATCTCACTGTGTTGGCACTCGTTCCGCTATTGGGATCCTTCATCACCGAACCGGCCGCGATGACGTTGGCGGCGCTCTTGCTGCGTGACGCTTTTTTTCGCCAAGGCTGTTCCACGAACCTGAAATACGCGACTCTCGGCGTCCTCTTCGTGAATGTGTCCATCGGGGGAACGCTCACCCCGTTCGCTGCGCCGCCCGTATTGATGGTCGCCGCGGTCTGGAAATGGGACATCGGATACATGATGGGGATGTTCGGCTGGAAAGCAGCGCTGGCCGTGCTGATCAATGCGCTGGCCGCAACCATGGTGTTCCGTCGAGAACTCAGCCTCATCTCGACGGCCTTCGATCAACGGGAGCAGAACCGCGCGCCGCTGACTCTGATCATCACCCATCTCGGCTTGCTCGCGACGGTCGTGGCGTTCGCCCACCATCCCGCGATGTTCCTGGGCATCCTGCTCTTCTTTCTCGGGATCGCGCAGGCCTACGAACAGTACCAGGATCGTTTGATTCTTCGCGAAGGATTACTCGTGGCCTTTTTCCTGGCAGGCCTCGTGGTCTTAGGCGGACAACAACAATGGTGGCTGCAGCCGGTCCTGCTCAGCATGGGGCCCGATGCAGTATTTGTGGGCGCTACGATCCTGACCGCCTTCACCGACAATGCGGCACTGACCTATCTCGGGTCGCTGGTCGAAGGGCTCTCGGACACATTTAAGTATGCTCTGGTGGCCGGCGCCGTCACGGGCGGCGGCTTGACCGTTATCGCCAATGCACCGAATCCGGCCGGACTGGCCATCTTGCGAACCTATTTCGATGACGAGACGGTAAGCCCGCTTCGACTCTTCCTGGCCGCGCTGCCACCGACGCTCATCGCGGCGGCCCTGTTCTGGTGTCTGTAGCCTGCGGATAGAGCAGCGGTCCGTCACTCGACTCTTATCGCCGGACAAAGTGATGTGCTAAGATGCGATCGACTTGGGCCTCTGCCTGCAAGATCGCGCCGAACGAGGACTCGTGGCATTTTCAACCAATCGCCTGTTTAAATATCAGCGGGGCATGCGGCGCCGGATCGGCATGTTGCGCGCCAAGAATGTCGACAGCATGGAATTTGCCGTCGATTTCATGATGCAGGAACGGGTCGATAGTTATTTCCGTATCGAACCGGCGTTGGAAGAAATCGAGCGTTCGCTGGGGCAGATCGAAGACGAATTGGACATCGTGAAGGATGTGTCCGGGGCCATTCGTTTGGAGTCCCGCCTGGAGTTCGTCGAAGATCGCTGGGATGAATTGGACAGCGAGATACGCGAACGCCCGCGCCGGCGCCGGCGAAAAATCAATCTGGCCGATTTCCTCAAGGCTGCCGGAGGGCAGGGCAATCCCAGCGGCACCTCCAGCGAAGTCACGAACGCCTACGACGCCTATCAGTTGCTGGGTCTGGAATTCGGCACGCCGCTCGCAGACGTCACCACGGCATTTCGTCAACGCGCCAAAGAATTGCATCCCGATGCCCGTAACGGCGACCGCAGCTCCGAACCCGAACTCCGACGCATTCTCGAAGCCTATCAGTTTCTCAAAGAATATCTGAGCTTGAGCAACACCGAACCGCCGATTTCGCGCGGGGCGGAATATCGTCCCACCGAGTAACCTATGGCTACATTGGATCCGGATCAGACCTTCATCACCTCAGATCATATGCTCGAGCGGTTGTGCGATCAGCTGGCGGACAGTGCCGTGATCGCCATCGACACGGAGTTCATGGGAGAAGACCATTTCATTCCGCGCCTGGAACTCATTCAGGTCGCGGCGGAAGGGGTGGCGGCAGTGATCGATTTTCCTGCCGTGCAGGACAGCGCACCGATGGTCCGCTTCTGGGAACTCGTCTGCGATGCTCACATCGAGAAGATCCTTCACGCCGGCCGGCAGGATCTCGAACTGTTCGCGCACCATGCGGGCCGATTGCCGAAGCCGTTTTTCGATACGCAGATTGCCGCCGCGATGGTGGGGTACGGTGCGCAGACGGCCTATGCCAACCTCGTGCAGCGCGTACAAGGGGTGAAGCTCGACAAAGCCCACACCTTCACCAATTGGAGCCAACGGCCGTTGAGCAAGGAGCAGCTGGTCTATGCCCTCGACGATGTGACCTTCTTGCTGCCGGTCCATCGGCATCTCCGTCAGAAGCTCTCCGTAATGGGCCGTTTGGACTGGGTGGATGAAGAGTTCTCCCGCCTGGAGGTTTCCCTCGGAGCCCAGGCTCGCGACCCGCAGGAGCGGTACCAGCGCATTCGAGGGTGGGACAGCCTCAAGCCGCGCGCCGCCGGCGTGTTGCGCGACCTGGCCGCCTGGCGGGAAGGGGAAGCTCGCCGCCGCAACGTCCCGCGAGGGCGGGTGATGCGCGACGAAGTGCTGGTGCAGCTGGCTCGTCAAACCCCGCGCACGCTCGATCAACTTCGCGGCATGCGCGGCATGTATTCCTCGGAAGTCGAACGCAACGGGCAGGCCTTGCTGGCCACGATGCAGCAGGCTCTGGCACGACCGGAGTCTGAATGGCCGGAGGTGCCGCGAGATCGCAAGCCGGATCCTGAATCCACCGGTGTGCTGGAACTGCTGCAAGCCGTGCTGAAATCCCGCGCCGCAATGGAGAACATCGCGCCGACGCTGATCGCCACGACGGGCGAATTGCAGGCCTTGGTCGAACGCACTTCACCGGTCGAAGAAGTCGATATTCCGGTGTTGCGGGGATGGCGTCGTCAGCTGGTGGGGGAAACGCTCCTGAGCGTCTTATCCGGCAATCTCAAAGTCTGGATCGACCCGCAAATCGGCAAACTGCGCTTCGGACATTTGGACCAGTAACCCAACTCTCACTGGCCTCTGATTCAGGAGCGCCGTATGCGCCCTCTTTCCGGAACGCCTCGGCCGACGAGGCCGCGCGGCCCCTCACCGCGATGCCACACGGGAAGCTCCGGCTCGATGGAGCGCGCGGCGGTCCTTCCACATCCCTAACAACAGCGTCAACAGCGCCAGCCCGATTTCGTCTACCAACGGAATCACATCGGGGACAATGAGATCCACCAGGGTGAGGAAGGCGAACAAGACAAACAGGGATGGGAACCGAAGATTCAGCCGCTGCAGCACCCGTCCCAGCAGTGACACCCGATCCACCGAGCTGTATGCAAACATGTCTGCTTCCTCTCATCCAACTGCGGCAAACGCAGTACCGCGCTTCATCGCTCCCGAAGACTTCAGAGCAGTTCGGTGACGGTCTCGGCCGGGCGCGCCAGCATGACCTGGTCGCCTTTGACCACGATGGGCCGCTGAATCAAATCGGGATGGGCGATCATCTGATCGAGCAAGTGCTCGTCGCTCAGCGTCGGATCGGCCAGTTTCAACGACTTGTAGAGATCTTCTTTCGTGCGCAACACATCGCGCGGTGACAGGCCGGCTTTTTTCAGTAAGTCTTTGAGCCGGCTCTTGGTAAAGGGCTGCTCATAATAGTTGACCGCCGTAAACGGCTGCCCGCTCTCCCGCACGAGACGCACCGCCTCGCGACAGGTTGAACAGGTGGGTTTCTGATAAATGGTGATCTCTGCCATGCCGTTAACCTTTCTCCTTCATAAGGGTTCCCTTGACGCAAATTTTTCACCTGTGTTACATGGACACACGACATTCATGTCCACGCGATCGTGATGACCGATGCCCATCTTTGGAACCGACACCAGCGACCACGCCGGCAAATTCTCCTGCGCCACAGCCACGCAGCGCACCTTGAAAGATTTGCGCACCAAACGCAAGGGCCAACCGGTATTTGTCGTGGGACATCGGCTGGAGCGAAAGGGGAAAGAAGCCTCCTTTGAGGTCTTCAACGACCGCCTGGCCATCATCCGGTTCGACGATGACGTCCGGCTAGGCTACGATCCCCTCGAACTGCTGCTTCCGACGGAAATCGATGACAAGGGAGTGGCCTACTTCGAGATCCGCACCTGCCGGGTCTGCGAGCAATTTTTTCCGCTTACCGCTGACGAGTGTGACGGGGACGAAGAACCGACAACCTGCCCGGACTGTGCCTGACCAAACCGATACTCGGCCGTAACGTATCGGTCATGAGGCCGGAACTCACGACTCACGCCTATTGCGTTCACTCTGCCAGCGGCGCAATCTCCACCGCTTTCTTGATCAAACAATCTCCCGCGAACCCTTGCAGCCCCATCGGTAACATGCTGGCATCCAGCACCCGCGCGGACATGACCTTCAATCCGTCGCCGATTTTCGTGCCCTCGATCTTGAGCGCATGACAGACCTCCAACGTCCGCCACACCGGATTGCTGACCACCGCCTCGCTCGGGATGAGTTTAATATCGGCGGAGGCGCCGTCCTGGAGAACCCTTGCTGAAATACGCATCTTATCTTTCGGCACGTCGCTGACGACGGCGAAGAACACCTGGTCGTCATCAGCCCAGGCGGAGACAGCCATACCGGATATTATCAGCATTCCCAGCGCGAGCGACCGGAACCGGCCCATGCCTCACCTCGTTGTTGCAATTCAAGACTACTGAGACGACTCATTCCTTCCGCCTGCAGGAAGGCGTGGGGAATTATCGGATAATGATCCGGTGCCCGGGCCGCCATGACTTAAGGTGCTGCGTCCTGCCCGTTGCGCCCCCGAAGACCCGGCTGCCTGTTCTTCATTTGGCCGGTCTGTCATCCGCAGCATCACGAGAACGCCCACTGCGACCAACAGTCCGACCAGCAGGAGAATCTGTGTGAGTCGAGTCACCCTATGCTCCGCAGTCGAAGTCTTCTCTGTTTCGAGGTAGTATGCCAAGCGAATCCCCTCAATTCAAGGTGAAGGCTGAGCCGATGTCGTCGATCGTGATAAGCTGAGGCGGTGCGGCCTTCACTCAGGAAGCCCCGACGCGAGGGCCGCTCAGGGAACCGATCGCATCACGCGTGATGCCCCATTCGGATGGTTGAAGATAGGAGACAGAATCTATGCCGCACGATTTCATGCCGGGTCTGGCCGGTGTTCCTGCCGCAAAATCAGCGATCAGCGATGTGGATGGACAGCGAGGAGTACTCGAATATCGCGGCATTCGCGTAGAGGAACTCTGTCAGCATTCGTCGTTTCTCGAAACCAGTTACCTGCTGTTGTTCGGCCGGCTGCCGACCGCGACGGAACTCACGCAGTGGGTGGATGATGTCACGCACCACCGGCGGATCAAGTTTCGCATTGTGGATCTGCTGAAGGTCATGCCTGAACATGGGCACCCGATGGACGCGTTACAAGCCGCCGTGGCGGCGCTCGGCATGTTTTACCCGGGCCGCAACGTCAAGGATGTCGAAAACAATTACTGGTCGGCGGTGCGCCTCATCGCCAAACTGCCCACCATCGTTGCCGCCTGGGCGCGGCTGCGGCGCGGGGACGAATATATCCCGCCGCGCGATGATCTGCCTTTTTCCGACAACTTTCTCTACATGCTGACGGAAACCGTTCCGCATCCGTTGTGGAGTGAGGTCTTCGATGACTGCCTGATTCTCCATGCCGAACACACCATGAACGCCTCCACGTTCGCCGGCATGGTCACGGCTTCGACGCTGGCCGACCCGTACACCGTTGTGGCGTCCTCCATCGGCGCGCTCAAAGGCCCCTTGCATGGAGGTGCCAATGAAGAGGTGGTGACAATGCTGAAAGAGATCGGGACACCGACGCAGGCTCGCGCGGCGGTAGAGGCCCGTCTCGGCGGCAAACATAAACTGATGGGCTTCGGCCATCGCGTCTACAAGGTGAAGGATCCACGCGCCACCGTGCTGCAGGATCTCTGCATGCGGCTCTTCAATGTGTGCGGCACGTCTCCGCTCTATGAAGTGGCGGTGGCGGTGGAACAACTGGCCAGCGAGCGATTACAGGGGAAGGGTATTTACCCGAACGTCGATTTCTATTCGGGCATCATCTACGACAAGATGGGCATCGAGGTCGATCTGTTTACGCCGCTCTTCGCCATGGCACGGGTGAGCGGATGGCTGGCGCATTGGCTGGAGCAATTGCGAGAGAACAAACTCTACCGGCCCGACCAGATCTATTCCGGGGAACATGACCGGCATTACGTGCCGATCGAGCGGCGGTAAGTCGAACCGCAGGCTATTCGGTACGGCCGATGAACCACCACAAGACCACGGACGTAACCATCATGATGCCGCCGAGCAATGCATAGGAAATGAATTCCAACATGGTGATCGTCTCCAGGATGAAAGGCGCTAATAAATAATGCCGAGGGCTCCAATGTCAAGAGCCCGCTCACGGCAATAACTCTTCAGACCACGCCCTTGACTTCACCGGCGTGAAGATTACCTTCCTTGTAGTAAGTAGGATGGCTCAAGTGAACACCAGCAAGGCATTCACACAAGGAGGTTCCACCATGGCGATCGTACGATGGGATCCGTTCCGGGAATTGGAAGAGATGTCCGACCGGCTGAACCGGATGATTACGCGGCCGAGTGCGGCTCAGACTGCTGCCCAGGGCAAGGAAGTGATGACGGTGGCCGATTGGGCGCCGACGGTCGACATCAGCGAGACCGAAGCCGAATATGCCATTAAGGCCGAGCTTCCCGAGGTCAAAAAGGAAGATGTGAAGGTGACGGTCGAAGATGGTGTCCTCACGCTGCAGGGCGAACGGAAACAGGAAAAGGAAGAGAAGGGGAAGAAGTATCACCGGATCGAGCGGTCCTACGGACGATTTGTCCGGAGCTTCACGCTTCCCGACTCCGTGGACGAGAGCAAGGTGAAGGCGGAATATACCGATGGTGTGTTGCACCTGCATCTGCCCAAATCGGAAAAGGCGAAGCCGAAACAGATCGACGTCAAAATCGCCTAAGCAGACTGTGTCCGCGTGAGAGAGCAAGGCCCGCCTTCCGGCGGGCCTTTTCTTTTTCTGTCGTCACCCGATCTCCCACACTGGCTCGCCCGTCTCCCCCGGCCATCTCTCGCTCGCCGCTCAACGCCACGCTTGTGCTTCGTCAGGGCGAGCGTTTATTATGCGCCGTTCAAGCAGGTCAACCGACAGTCTATTCGAGGAGATTCCACGATGAAGAACGCTTCGCGCACGCCCAAACGCCCCGCATCCGCGACCACCGCCACGCGTATCGAACGCGACACGATGGGAGAACTTCCGGTTCCGTCCAATGCGTATTACGGGGTGCAAACGGCTCGCGCGATTGAAAACTTCCCGATCAGTTCGCTGCGCATTCCCCGCGCCATGATCCGGGCAATGGGACTCATCAAGCGCGCCGCCGCCTCCGTCAATCACTCGCTAAAGTTGCTCGACAAAAAACCGGCGGATGCCATCATTCGCGCGGCAACCGAAGTTGTTGACGGTGGCCTGGACGCCGAATTTCCCGTCGATATTTTTCAGACCGGCTCGGGCACTTCGACGAACATGAATACCAACGAAGTCATTTCGAATCGCGCAACCGAACTGCTCGGCGGCGCCCGAGGCAGCAAACTGGTGCACCCGAACGACCATGTGAACCTGGGACAATCGAGCAATGACGTCATTCCGACCGCCATTCATATTGCCGCGTCGGAAACCATCCAACGGCAGCTTATCCCCGCGCTGACCCAACTCCATAAGGCACTCAGTGGCAAGGCTCGCGAGTTCGACAAGATCGTCAAGATCGGGCGCACCCATTTACAGGACGCAACACCGGTCCGCTTGGGGCAGGAATTCGGCGGATACGCCAGGCAGATCGAACTGGGAATCGCCAGGATGAAACGTGCCCAGGCCGCCTTGAGCGAGGTCGCCCTCGGAGGCACCGCGGTCGGCACCGGGCTCAACTGTCACCCGAAGTTTGCGGGGAAAGTGATGGCGCTCATTTCCAAAGAAACCGGATGCAGCTTCAAGGAGGCGGTCAATCACTTTGAAGGACAGTCGGCCCAGGATTCGCTGGTCGAAGCCAGCGGAGAGTTGCGCACGCTGGCCGTCAGTCTGATGAAGATCGCCAACGACGTCCGCTGGCTCGGGTCGGGTCCGCGCTGCGGCCTCGGCGAAATCAATCTTCCGGAAACCCAACCCGGCTCCTCCATCATGCCGGGCAAAGTGAATCCCGTGATTGCGGAATCCGTCACCATGGTCTGCGCCCAGGTCATCGGCAATGATGTGACGATCACCGTCGGAGGGCAGGCCGCGAACTTTGAATTGATCGTGATGTTGCCGGTGATGGCCTATAACCTGTTGCAGTCCATCGAACTGCTCGCGACAGCCTCCACCAACTTTGCCGTGAAGTGCATCGCGGGCATCAAGGCGAATGAAGAACGCTGCAAGAGCCTCATTGAAGAGAGCCTCGCCATGTGTACGGCATTGGCGCCGGTGATCGGGTACGAAGCTGCCGCCAAACTGGCCAAGGATGCCTATAAGTCCGGTAAGACGGTCCGTGAGGTGGCGCGTGAGCAAAACGTATTACCTGAAAAGCGACTCGGCCAGCTCCTCGACCCCTGGCGCATGACGCAGTCCGGTGGACCGGTCGGCAGCGCCGGCGGGTAGGTATCTCGAGAAGTTCGTCATTAGAACCTTCGGGTTGGTGGTAACGGGGAGACGCTCCGACTGTTGCGGCTTTTGACAGCCCGAGGACCCCTATGCTAACGTGCGAAAAATTTTACAGGTTTGGCCGTCCATCGTCATACGCGAAGGGGCGGACCGCGGATCATCAGCGATTCATTTCATTCTCGATATAGATTGAAGGGTAGATAATGAGTGCAACCGGTTCGGAGACAAGCGGGCATGTAGTCATCGTGGTGGGCGCAGGCCCTGCCGGAATGGCCCTGGCCAAGAAAATGGCCGATGCGGGCCATGAGGTCATCATCCTCAATCGCGACATCAAGTTCGGCGGGTTGGCCGAATACGGGATTTTCCCCAGCAAGCTCAAACTGCGCGGCGGATTGAAGAAGCAGTATTGGGAGATGCTGGAACAGCCGAACGTCCATTACTTCGGCAATGTCTCAGTCGGTCAGGGAAAAGACCTCACGGTGGAAGAACTGCGGGGACTGGGTGCGAGCGCCGTAGCCTTCTCGATCGGCGCCCAGGGCACCAAAGCCATTGGCGTGGAAGGGGACTCTGCCAAGGGCGTGTTCCACGCAAAGGATGTGGTCTACCACTTCAACCGCCTACCTGGATTCGGCGACCGTCCGTTCGATATGGGGAAACATGTGGCCATTATCGGAGTGGGCGACGTGATGGTCGATATCGCGCATTGGCTGATTCGCTATAAGAAAGTAGAGCGCGTGACCGCTATTGCCCGTCGCGGTCCGGTCGAGCGCAAATACAACCCCAAAGAAATCCGCGCCGTCTGCTCCAACATGGATCAAGAAGGTATCGCCCAGGAATTCGCCCGCATCAAGGACCGGCTGGCCGCAGTCGGACAGAATGCCGACGAAGTGTTGGCAAGCCTGACCGCGGAATTCACGAAGTGCGAGCCGACAGGAAGTCCCTCCAAGATGGGCTTCCGATTTCTCGCGTCACCGAAGCGGGTCCTCGTGGATGCCAACAACCGCGTGCGCGCCCTCGAGATGGAAGAAAATAAATTGGAGCCGAAAGGTGACGACACCGCCGCGGTGGGACTCAAACAGTTGTATGAGTTCCCGGTGGACAGTGTCGTCTTTGCCGTAGGCGATCGGGTCGATGAGACGGTTGGATTGCCGTACAAAAACGGCGCCTTCGTGACGAACCCGACCAAGACCGGCAATGATCCGGACGATTCGTTATTCCAGGCCTACGATGAAAAGACAGGGCACGTGGTAGACGGGGTGTTTCTTGCCGGTTGGGCGCGTAAGGCCAGCGAAGGTCTGGTCGGAATCGCCAAGCGAGACGGGGACTGGTGTGCGGAAGTCGTCTCGCGCTATCTCACGACCAAGTCGGCCCACTCAGGAACCACCGTTGACCAGGTCCTTTCGAAATTGCAGAGCATCCTGAAGGACCGAAAGAGCAAGCCGGTGGACCTCGAAGGGCTCAAGGTGCTGGACACGGTGGAGAAAGCGCACGCCGCATCACCCGAAGCCATCGGGGAATTCAAGTTTGCCTCGAATGCCGATATGCTGGCGCACATCGAACGCGGGCGCGCGTAACGCGCCCGCTGCCAATCAGCCGTCACCCCACTTCAACTTTTCGCGTAACACCTCGTAGTAACTGCTTTCTGGAAATCTGATCAGTCTGGTCAGGTGCTCGGAAGCCTGAATTTCCACGGTGTCGCCCTGCGTCAGGGCCACCCCGACCTGCCCATCCAGCGTCGCCATGGCCCCATCATCCCTGCTGGTCAACACGACTTCGATTTGCGCGCTCGCCGGAACGATCAAGGGACGATGTGTCAGCGTATGCGGACAGACAGGCGTCAGGATCAAAGACGGGACGGCGGGATTGATGATCGGTCCCCCGGCTGACAACGAGTAGGCCGTCGATCCCGTCGGCGTGCTGACAATCAAACCGTCGCCGCGCAGGTTCGTGACGAACTGCCCCTGAATGGCAATCTTGAGTTCGATCATCCGGGCTAGCGTCCCCTTACTGATGACCACGTCGTTCAGGACGACCCCTCGCGCGACCGTTTCTCCGTGCCGGTGCACATGGGTCCTTAGCATCAACCGTTCATCGAGCACAAAGTCATTGGCAAAGACGCGCTCCAGGGACGGATATAAATTCTCCAAGACGACTTCAGTCAGAAATCCGAGGCCGCCCATATTCACCCCGAGAATGGGGATCCCGCGTTCGCCGGCTAATCGCGCGGCATTCAGCATCGTCCCGTCGCCGCCCAACACCAGCAGCACGTCGGCCTTGCTGGCGAGCTGTGTTTTTTGAAACCCGCCTTGCTCGCCCAGCAAGGTCGTCGAGGTTGTATCCAGCAGCACGTCGATGTTTCGCGAACGCAACCAACTCACCACGGCCTGCACCGTGGCCTTCACTTCCGGAAATTTCGGTTTCGTCAGAATGCCGATGCTTTTGCTTTTCATACGTGAGACCGCGTCGCGCTGAGGTGAGGAGCCGGTTGAAAGGTGCGGGATTGTATCGGGAGGATTCTTTTACTGTCAAACCGGCGCGCGACATCATGCGGCGTACGCCGGTCTCACATGCGCGCGCCTCAGCAGTCGCAGCGCGTCGTTTGCGATTCGCTCAATACCTTGACACCCAAAATTGCGGTAGTTAGAATCACAACATCAGTAGTATTTTTCGAGCCTTTGACCTGCATCGATTCACTCAGCTAAGGCTTCTCTTACAGACCCCATCACCATAAGGAGGCGGGATGTTCGAACGGTTCACGGACAAGGGTCGCAAGATCATCATCCTGGCACGTGAAGAAGCCGAGCGCCATCAGAACGATTACCTGGGCACCGAGCACCTGGTGTTGGCCATCCTTCGCGAGACGGATGGGATTGCGCTGATGATCCTGAAAAAAATGGGCCTTTCGACCGAACAGATTCGCCTCGAAATCGAGCGCAACCTGCCGGGCGGCGGCACGACAATGACCTTCGGGGAAATTCCCTTCAGCCCCCGGGTCAAGAAAGTCATCGAGTACGGGGTGGAGGAAGCCCGGTTACTCGGTCACAACCATATCGGTAGCGAGCATCTCTTGCTCGGACTCCTACGTGAAGAGGAAGGCATCGGCGGAAAGATTCTCAGGAGCCTGGGCGCCAACCTCCTGACTGCCCGGCAGCTTACGGTGACTTTCCTGCGAAAGTCCGCGCCTCGCGAGAGAGACCGCAAGAGCAACACCCCAGCACTGGACGAATTCGGCCGCGATCTGACCCAGCTGGCCCAAGAGGGACAACTGGATCCCGTCATCGGACGCGCGGATGAAATCGAACGTGTGCTGCAGATCCTGAGTCGGCGCTCGAAGAACAACCCGGTCCTCATCGGGGAGTCCGGCGTCGGGAAAACCGCCATCGTCGAAGGCCTCGCGCAACGGATCATCGCCTCTGAGGTTCCCGACAATCTCCTCTCCCGTCGAGTGATCGCGCTCGATCTGGGGTCCCTCGTCGCCGGCACCAAATACCGCGGCCAGTTCGAAGAGCGGTTGAAAGTGGTGATGAAGGAGATCGTGCAGGCGGGCAACATCATTATCTTCATCGATGAGTTGCACACGCTGGTCGGTGCTGGCGCCGCGGAAGGCTCGATCGACGCCTCCAATATGCTCAAGCCGGCGCTGTCGCGCGGTGAAATTCAATGCATCGGCGCCACGACGCTGGACGAATATCGCAAGCACATCGAGAAGGACGGGGCGCTCAAGCGCCGCTTCCAACCCATCCATGTGCAACCGCCCAGCACGGATGAAACGGTGCGCATCATTCAAGGCTTACGTGACCGATACGAGGAACATCATGGCGTAGAAATCACGGAAGACGCCATCGTGGAAGCCGTCAAGCTCGCAGACCGCTATATCACTGACCGGTTCCTGCCGGACAAGGCCATCGATCTGATCGATGAAACCGGATCTCGTGCCAAGTTGCAAACTTACGCGCTGCCGACTGAACTCAAGGCGCTGGAGCAAGAGCTCAAGAAGATCTCCCGCGAAAAAGAATTGGCCATCTCGATGCAAAACTTCGAGGAAGCCGTTCGTCACCGCGAGGAAGAAGAGCGTCTGCGGAAGCTGCTCGACGAGTCCAAGCGCGAATGGAAGAAGAACCAGGAAAAACATAAGCCGACCATCGGCAAGGAAGAAGTCGCCTATGTCGTGTCGAAAATGACCGGCATTCCGCTCTTCAAGCTGGAAGAGGAAGAGTCCAACAAACTGCTCCGTATGGAAGAATTCCTTCACAAACGGGTCATCGGGCAAAACGAAGCGATCTCGGCGGTCGCACGCGCCATTCGCCGATCCCGGGCGGGGCTCAAAGAAGCGAAGAAGCCTATCGGCTCCTTTATTTTCCTCGGCCCGACCGGTGTCGGAAAAACGGAACTGGCGCGAACCCTGGCGGAGTTCCTCTTCAACAGCGAAGATGCGCTCATCCGGATCGATATGTCCGAATACCAGGAGAAGTTCACCAGTTCGCGGCTCTTTGGAGCGCCTCCCGGTTATGTCGGATATGAGGAAGGCGGCCAGCTAACGGAAAAAGTTCGCCGTCGGCCCTATTCCGTGGTGCTGTTCGACGAAATCGAAAAGGCGCATCCGGACGTGTTCAACGTGCTGTTGCAGGTTCTCGATGACGGTGTCCTCACGGACAGCCTTGGCAGAAAAGTCGATTTCAAGAACACGGTCGTCATTATGACGTCCAACATCGGCACGAAGTTGATCCAGAAGGGCGTCTCGCTCGGGTTCCAGAACGACGAAAAGAGCGGACAAGCCTTACGTAAGAAGGATGAAGTGATGGGCGAGCTCCGCCGATCCTTCAGCCCGGAATTCTTGAACCGCATCGATGAGATCGTGGTCTTCCACTCGCTGGAGAAGGAACACCTCATCCATATCCTGGATATTCTGCTGCACGAACTGAATCTTCGCCTCATCGACAAGAGTGTCAGTATTGAGGTGGATGACGAGGTCAAACAGTGGCTGATCAAAGAAGGGTATGAACCGCTGTACGGTGCACGTCCTATGCGCCGCATCATTCAACGAGCGATCGGCGATCCCTTGTCCGAAGAGCTCATCAAGGGCCGCTTTAAGGACAACCGGAAGATCAAGGTCGTGCTGCGCGACGGCGCGCCGGCCTTTATTGAACAGGAAGCCATGGCGGGCGTGTAGATCACCTCACGCTCATCGCGATAGGATCGATGGGGCTCTGAGATCCTGTACACTACCGGGCAACCCCCGCGGTCCCAACCGGATCCGGGGGTTGTCGCTTTTCACGGAGTCACGTGCTGAATTTGTTCAAGGTCAATTCGAAACGGCTTCGCCTCTCTGCCCTATGAACAGTGCTGCTTCGGCAACCATCCTCGGTATCGAAACCTCCTGTGACGAAACTGCCGCAGCCGTTCTTGATGGGGAAGGACACGTCCTCTCCAACATCATTTCATCGCAACAGGCCGTGCACGAGCGATTCGGCGGGGTGGTGCCGGAACTCGCCTCGAGAGCCCATATCCAAAACATTGCCCAGGTGACAGGCCGCGCGCTCGAGGAGGCCGGTCTCGGATGGCAAGATCTCCGAGCCATTGCCGTCACTCAAGGGCCAGGTCTGGCAGGCGCTCTTCTGGTCGGCCTCAGTTACGCCAAGTCCACAGCCTATGCCTTGGATATTCCGCTAGTCGGCGTCAGTCACCTGGAGGGGCACATTGCGTCGGCGTGGATCAATCGTCCGGCCTTTCCAAGAGACTGCGTGGTCCTGATCGCATCAGGAGGGCATACGCATCTTTTCCACGCCGAAGAGAAGGGTGGATTTCACCTCATGGGTCGCACGATTGATGATGCGGCAGGTGAGGCCTTTGATAAAGGCGCGCAGATGCTCGGTCTTGGATACCCAGGCGGACCGCTCATTGACGCCGCTGCTCGAAAGGGCCGTCCGACCACCGTGCGATTTCCACGCTCACGTGTCAGAACGGGTCAATTCGATTTCAGCTTCAGCGGGCTCAAAACCGCGCTGCTCTATCATTTACAAGGCATGAGCCTGGAAGCGATTGCCCAACAACAGGCCGACCTGGCCGCGGCCTACCAGGAAGCCATCGTGGATGTCCTGGTTCGCCAGGCTTTCGCCGCCGTCGAGCGCGCAGGGGTGTCAGCCCTTGCCGTCGTGGGCGGTGTCTCCGCGAATTCGCGGCTTCGAACCCGATTGACTGAGCGAGCCGTCAAGGAAGGCATTGAATTGGGCTTGCCGGCCCTCTCATACTGCACGGACAATGCGGCGATGATTGCCGCCGCAGGACAGCGAGCGCTCCTCCAGGGCAACGTCGCGTCATTCGACTGCGAAGCCATGCCCGACTGTGCGCTGCCGGTCTGGTCGGGGAGCGGAGCGGTCCGCCGCACATCCTAACGTTCGGGCCGCAAGGAGCACCATCGCCACAATTCACGGACATGTCAGCGGCCTGAAAGCCAGCCACGTCTCGGCGCTGGAACGATTGTATCGACGCCGCATCCCTGCCTCCGTAGTCCTCACTGCCGAATTAGCTCGCACGACAACCCAGCTGTCCCGTGAAATTCGCCGCCCCATTGGACTCCTGATCACGCGCCGTGGGGCCATTGAGCAAGTATTGGTAGGCGCAGGCTGCGCCCCAACATTCGAATCGCTGGCCAAATTCAGGGTCGGGTCTCATTCACTGCGCGGCCTCAGGCTCATCCGCATCCATCTTCATGACGAACCTCTGAGCCAAGACGATCTCACGCACTTAGCACTTCTGCGATTGGACATGATCGGAGCATTGGGGGTGACCGAGACGGGCGAACCCGGCCTGTTGCATCTTGCGCACCTGCTTCCGCCCAATCAACAAAGCGAGGTCTGCCGTATTCTGAAACCGGTCCCGTTCCATGACCTTGATCTACAGTTAGACACCTTTCTCCATACCCTCGAACACGACCTCCAGCGCTCGGACACACACCATGCCGTCGCCGCAGGACAAGAGTTGGCCATTCTCGTGAGCGCCGCGCCGAAGAGCCATGCGGAACAGGATGAGCATTTAGAGGAACTGACCGAACTCGCGCAATCGGCCGGCGTACGTGTCCTGGATCGCGTCGCGCAACGCACGCATGAGGGCTATGAGCGATATTTGCTCGGCAAGGGTAAATTGAAAGACGTCGTCATGCGCGCGCTGCAGAAAGGCGCCGACCTCATCATCTTCGATCAGGATCTGGCTCCGGCACAAGCCCGGGCGATTTCCGAAGTGACTGACCTGAAGGTCATCGATCGCACCCAGCTCATTCTGGACATTTTTGCCCGGCGCGCGCACACGCGGGAAGGCAAGGTGCAGGTCGAATTGGCCCAGCTCCGGTACCTGTTACCGCGGCTCTCGGGGCATGGGACCTCATTGTCGCGCCTCGGCGGAGGAATCGGGACACGCGGACCAGGCGAAACCAAGCTGGAGACCGACCGCCGACGTATCCGCGACCGTATCGCGCATCTGGAGCGCGAGATCCATGATGTGGCTCGCCATCAGGATCAGCGGCGGGCCAGACGTGTCCGGCAGGGGCTCCCCATTTTGTCCATCGTCGGGTATACGAATGCCGGAAAATCGACCCTGCTCAACACGTTGACCCAGAGTCAGATTCCGGCGCAGGACCGCCTGTTTGAAACGCTGGATACCACCAGCCGTCGCCTACGTTTTCCGCATGATCGCGAAGTCATCGTGACCGATACGGTGGGATTTATCCGGGATCTTCCCAAAGATCTGGTCGGCGCCTTTCGCACCACCTTGGATGAGCTGCGCGATGCCGACATGCTGCTTCACGTGGTCGATGCCTCCGCACCGAATCTCGACCAGCAGATTACGGCGGTTGATGGCGTGCTGCAGTCGCTCCAATTGGATACGATTCCGCGCGTCATGGTGCTCAACAAATGTGATCGACTCTCACCGCGGGAGGCTGACGTACTCTGCCAGCGGTATCATGCCATTGCCATCTCGGCACTGGACCCGGAAACACTCCGACCCTTGATCGCACACTTGGAAACATTGTTACCGGCCGCTACGCCCCCTCCTTCGCACGAGGGAAATCCCGACCTGCCACCTCAGGACCTAGCCCTTGCATCTCACTCCTGACCACTGCACAATTGGCCGCCACTAGCCGCGCATTATGAAAGCCACCACCGCACATCACGGGTCCGCTCAGTCCGACACACGCCGCTTGGCGCGAATGCTCCGCGCGTTACGGGCCACCGAGCCGGCCAGGAAAGTCGAGTTGGACTACCGCACGCCTTGGGAGTTGCTCGTCGCGACGATTCTCTCAGCGCAATGCACGGACCAGCGCGTGAACCAGGTCACACCGGCCCTCTTTCGCCGGTACCGGCATCCGCAAGACTATGCCGGAGCCGACTCGGCAGAGTTAGAGGCGCTGATTCGGCCGACCGGGTTTTTTAAGACGAAAGCCAAGAACCTCATCCACTGTGCGAAAGCCGTGGTTGAAACATTTCATGGCCAGGTCCCGGATACGATGGAGGCGCTCACCGAACTGCCCGGAGTCGGACGTAAGACCGCCAACGTCCTGCTGGGCAATGCGTTCGATAAGCCGGCGATCGTGGTGGATACGCACGTGAAACGAGTGGCCGGGCGACTGCACCTCACCTGCCATACGGATCCCGACAAAGTCGAAATGGACTTACAGCGGTTGCTGCCCGAAGAGGAATGGACGGACGGATCGCAGCGACTCCTGCTGCACGGACGCTATGTCTGCCTGGCGCGCGCCCCGAAATGCGGAAGCTGCCCAATCTACACCGATTGCCATTGGGAAGGGAAACTCACACGATGATCCGTAGTATGACCGGATATGGAAAGAAGGACGGCACGTCGCAACAGGCCACCGTCACCGTCGAAATTCGCTCCGTCAACCACCGGTTTCTGGAAGTGGCCGTCAGGGTCCCTCGATCTCTGGCGCAGTTGGAAGACCCCATTCGCAAGGCCGTTCAACAACGCTGCCTCCGTGGAAGAGTCGATGTCTCGGTGTCGATACAGGCCGCGGGAGGCAGCCTGAAAACCGTCCACATCGATCAGGCGCTTGCCAAGCAGTACCATGCGGCCCTCAAAAAGCTGCAGAAAACGCTCGGCTTGCGGGGCGGGGTGGACCTGTCCATGGTCGCAGGGTTTCGCGACATCGTCTCCATGACCGACGAACCGGTGGATACCGACCATCTTGGCAAGACCCTGTTACGCGTCCTTGGTGGCGCACTCACTGACCTGGAAAAGATGCGCAAGCGGGAAGGGGAGGCGCTGGCGAAAGACCTCGCCGTTCACTTGGACGCGATCCGCGAAGCCCAGTCTGTCGTGGCGAAGAAGGCTCCGGACCTCGCCAACATCGCCTTCGATCGCATGAAAGCGCGGATCGAGACGCTGCTCCATATCGAGGTACCGGATCCGGCCCGTCTCCAGCAGGAATTGGCGGTGTATGCCGACCGGTCGGACATCTCGGAAGAATTGGTCAGACTTGAGTCACATATGGTACAGTTCGACCAGCAGCTCCGTAGCCAGGAGTCTGTGGGGAAAACGCTGGAGTTTCTCCTGCAGGAAATGGGGCGGGAAGTGAACACCATCGGCTCGAAAGCCAACGATGCGGAGATTGCCGCGCTGGTCGTCCGCATGAAAGCCGAGCTGGAAAAATTGCGCGAACAAGTTCAAAATGTGGAGTAACGTCGGCGCGGCGCCGGCATTGAATCATCTATGAGCACTGCGCCCGATTCATCTCACGAGAAACCGGCTCAAGTACGGCGGGGCATCCTCTTCATCATTTCCGCCCCATCAGGAAGCGGGAAAACGACGCTGTGCAAACAGATCACGGCCAATGTGCCGGGATTGTGGCATTCCATTTCCTACACGACCCGCAAGCCTCGACCGGGTGAGGTAGATGGGCAGGATTACCATTTCCTGGATGAGGTGTCGTTTCGACAGATGATCGATCGGAACGAATTCGTCGAATGGGCCCATGTCTATGGGAACCTGTATGGAACGCCCCGCAAAGAATTGACCGAAAAAATGGAGCAGGGCATCGATGTGCTGCTCGAAATCGACGTGCAAGGCGCCCGTTCGGTCAAGAAGAAGTTCGAAGACGGCGTCTACATTTTCATTCTGCCCCCCTCATTCGACACGTTACGCACCAGGCTCCAAAACAGAGCCGGGGATTCGCCGGAAGAAATTCAACGGCGCTTGCAGAAGGCCAAAGAAGAAGTCTGGAGCTATCGCGAGTATTACTACATCGTCCGCAATGACGATTTGAAACAATCGCTCAAGGAACTCGAAAGTATTTTTCTGGCGGAACGCATCAAGACGAAACGCCTGAATATGACCTGGCTGGAAGAAAAGTTCATTCTCGACAAAGAGGGCAAGCAGGGGAATTCCTCCTCCGCCCCCGCATCAAAGGAGCACACGCATCATGGGTGAAATGTTATCGTTGTTACCGGAATATGCCACCGACGAATTCGATTCGCGCCACCGGTTGGTGATCGTCGCGGCGCAGCGCGCCAAGCAACTGGTCCAAGGGGCTCGCACCGCCGCATCCTCCAAGTTCACGAAAGAAACCAGCATCGCCCTTGATGAAGTGTTGCGGCACAACGTGAAGTTTCTGGTCGGCAAAGAAGCCCGCGATGCGATCAAGGAATCCAAGCGCGTGAAGGAAGGCGAGACCGAACGCTTGGCCATGATGACCGGAGAAGACGCCAAGGAGATCAAGAAGGAGCTCAGCGTCTACGTCGACGATACCGCCAAGCCCGTCGCCGCCCCGGAGGCCGAGGAGTAGTGTCCCTTCGTGCAGACCACCGGCCCCTCACTTTCCGGTGTCCGTCTTGTGCTCGCCGTCACGGGGAGTATTGCGGCTTATAAAGCCGTGAGTCTGCTGCGCCTGCTCCGGCGCGAAGCCGCGACGGTCAACGTGGTGATGACGGCCGGAGCCTGCCGGTTCGTCACCCCGCTGACATTTGAAGTCTTGTCCGGCGCGCATGTGGCGACCGACCTCTTTGAAGCGCACCAGGAGATGCTTCACCTTTCTCTCCCGGAACAGGCGCAGGCCATCGTCATTGCGCCGGCCACCGCCAATTGCCTGGCCAAAGCCGCCCTCGGACTCGCAGACGACCTCCTCTCCACCATGCTCCTCACGACCCACTGTCCGGTGATCTTCGCGCCGGCCATGGACGGGGACATGTGGCACCATCCCACCGTCGTGGAGCATGTCGCTGCTTTGCGCGCACGCGGAGCCATCATCGTCGAACCGGAGGAGGGCCCGTTGGCGTCCGGCCGCCTGGGTCAAGGGCGTCTGGCCGATGAACAGCGAATCCTGGCCGCGCTTCAGACCGCCGTTCACCCGCGCCGAGACTGGTCCGGCCGCAAGGTACTCATTTCAGCCGGCCCGACCCAGGAAGCCATCGACCCCGTACGATTCATCTCCAACCGCTCGTCTGGAAAAATGGGCTACGCCCTGGCTGAAGCCGCTCGATCGCGAGGAGCAGACGTTGTGCTGGTTTCAGGCCCCACCTCGTTCCCATCGCCAGCCGGTGTCGAATATTGCCCGGTGACCACCGCCGAGGAAATGCGCAAGGCGATGACCAGCCGATTTGCCTGGAGCGATACGGTCATCATGGCTGCCGCTGTCGCAGATTTTCGTCCTGCACGGCCTTCCGTGCAAAAGCTCAAAAAACGGCGCGGCCCCATCACGCATCTGGATCTCGAAGCCACCGACGATATTCTCCGCGAATTGAGCGCAAGCCGGACGAACCAATGGCTCGTCGGATTCGCCGCAGAAACTGACGATCTCCTTGCCCACGCCAAAGAAAAGCTGCATGCTAAGGGCGTTGATTTACTGGTCGCCAATGACGTGACCGCGCCGGGGTCGGGGTTCGGATCGGAGACCAACCGGGTCTGGCTGTTAACCCGTGAAGCGGATCCCGAGGAACTCCCGTTGCTGTCCAAACGCGACGTCGCGGACCGTATACTGGATCGAATCCTGACCTTACAGCACAGCCGGTAATCCTCACACACACGATCGCGGCCGCATCGCTAGGAGTCAACCGTGTCGTCACCATTGCGTATCCCTCCCGCTATCGCCGCAGAGATCGATCGACTGGCTACAGCGGTGGCGAAAGATCCACGATCGAAAGACTTCCTTCCTCTTGCCGACGAATACATCAAGGCCGGCATGTGGCAGGAAGCCGCGGCCGTACTCGAAGATGGCCTGAAGGTCTATCCAGGATTCGTGACCGCCATGGCGGCGTTGGGCAGGGTCTACGATCAACTGGGACAAGCGGCAAAAGCCAAGGCCATTCTCGAAGAGGTTGTGAAGCAACGCCCCGACAACCTTCGAGCACACCGCATTCTCGCCAAGCTCTACCATGCGGAGGGGCAGGCCGAATTGGTACTGCATTCCTGTACGGCGATCCTCAACGCCAATCCCTTCGACGAGGAAGCTCTGGCGCTCAAACGCAGTGTTACCGGCGCGCCGGACGATCCGCCTCCATCCAAACGAGACAAGAAGCGCAGCATCGCGGAAGCACCGATCGAAAAGATCACGGCAGCGGTTCCCGCAGTGCCGGCTCCGGCCATCCCCGTGTTAGAGTCCGCGTTGCCTCCCGTGCCGGTGAGTGGCCCAATGCCTGTTCAGATCCCTGCTCCTCCCGCTGCTCAACACGCAGCCGCAATCGCGCGCCTTGAAGCCTGGCTCGGCACGATTCAGGCCAAACGCCACCCGGCCGCCCATTGATCCGCGCACTCTCCGGGACGCTTTGAGCGTTTGACCCACCCCTGACAGCCTGTTAGAATGCCGCCGCTGCTGGCATCCCTATCCATTGCAGCCTACAGACAACCGGGGCGCGCGACAGACACATGCTGCGGCTACTTGTGCTTCATGGTCCCAATCTCAATCTCCTCGGGACGAGGGAGCCCTCCGTCTATGGGCAGGTGTCGTTATCCGACATCGATAAGTCCATTACCCGCCGAAGCGGTGAACTCGGGATTGCAGTGCAGACTAAGCAGTCCAACAGTGAAGGAGAGTTGGTCACCTGGATCCAGAATGCCAGGGGACATTTCGACGGAATCATTATCAATCCGGCCGCCTACACACATACCAGCATTGCGATCCGTGATGCGATTGCCGCCGTCGCTCTGCCAACGGTGGAAGTCCACCTCTCGAACATCCATCAACGAGAGGAGTTTCGTCATCACTCCTTCGTTGCCGGCGTGGCGATCGGACAAATTGCCGGTTTTGGTCCGACCGGATACCTGCTGGCGCTGGAGGCATTGACCACACATCTGGGAACCAGACACACATCGTCACGCACCCGAGCCGACCTGAGAAAAAAACCCGCGGCCTCGCGCCGTTGAACTTGTTGCACCAAGGAGAGTTGTTGTGATTTCGACCGCAGAGTTTCGGAACGGCAGCCCGTTAATGGTAGAGGGACAACCCTTTTATATCGTGGAATTTCAACACGTCAAACCCGGCAAGGGTGGAGCATTCGTCCGGACGAAGCTGAAAAGCTATCTCTCGGGCAACGTGCTCGACCGGACCTTCCGTTCCGGGGAAAAATTCGACACCCCCCAGATTGAAGAATGCGATATGCAGTTTCTCTACGCCACGAACGATTCCTATACGTTCATGGATACGGAAACCTATGAGCAGTCGACCTACGAAAAGAGTCAGCTGGGCAGCAATGCCGACCTGCTCAAAGAGAACATGATCGCCAAGATCTTGATCTATGAGCACAAGCCGATTACCGTCGTGCTGCCGAACTTCATCGAACTGAAAGTCGTCGATGGCGAACCAGGCGTCCGAGGCGACACGGCCTCCGGCGGTAGCAAACCGGTCATTGTGGAAACAGGCGCCACGATCAAAGTGCCTCTGTATCTGGAAATCGGGGAAGTCATTCGCATCGATACCAGAACCCGTGAATTTGTGGAGCGCGTGCGTTGAGCTCATCACGTAAGAAGACCGGAAAGAGCCGGGCTGCTGGCAAACCCATTGTGCTGCCGAGCGCCTTTGCGCCACGAACCTCTGCAGCCGACCAGATGATCTTGAGTCCTGACCAGGCTGCACAGATTCAACAATTGGCCGACCTGCTGAAACGCAACCATCTGACCGAGTTGGAAATCGAGCGCAGCGGGATGCGCATCCGCATTCGGCATGAGCCGGCGGTGCGTGCCACGACGACGCATACCGTGGAAGCCGTCCACAACCAATCCTCGACATCCGGTACGGCACCCGCCGCGCAAGCTCGCCCTTCGGCAGAGACAGACGGCCAGGTGACCATTACGTCACCGATCGTCGGCACCTTCTACCGCTCGCCTTCGCCCGACGCAGACCCGTACGTGGAAGAAGGGGACTATGTAAAGAAGGGGCAGGTGTTGTGCATCGTTGAAGCCATGAAGCTCATGAACGAAATTGAGTCCGAGGCCGACGGGCGCATCACCAAAATTCTGGCGGAAAGCACCAAGCCCGTCGAATATGGACAACCACTCTTCTTGATAGACCCCAGCGCCACGCCCTAGCCGCAGAGGTCATGGGGATTCGTGACGAGACCCGTCCTGAACGCATCAACCTCATGACGCCTGTTGATCTGCGACCGGCTCACGCCGACCGGCCAAGGCTTCTGTGAGGGCTGAATGAGCGCGATAGATAACGGCAGCATGATGCAGACGCACAGCAAGACTCGCATCGGAGTATCTCGTGTTTAAAAAAGTATTGGTTGCCAATCGCGGAGAGATCGCACTCCGGGTCATCCGGGCCTGTAAAGAACTCGGCATCAAAACCGTGGCGATTCATTCCGAGGCCGATGCCGCAAGCCTGCACGTACGGGCGGCGGACGAACATGTCTGCGTGGGGCCTCCCGAGGCCGCCCTCAGCTATCGCAACATTCCGAATGTCCTGAGCGCCGCCGAGGTCACCGGCGCCGACGCCATTCATCCCGGGTATGGCTTCCTGTCTGAAAATGCGCACTTTGCCGAAGTCTGCGAGTCCATCGGCGTCAAGTTCATCGGCCCCACGTCCGAGAACATCGCCTTGATGGGCGACAAATCCAAAGCGCGTGAGGTTGTCGCCAAGAAAGGCCTCCCGGTCACGCCCGGCAGCCCCGGCGAACTGCGGAGTGAGCAGGATGCGCAGGAGGCGGCCAAAAACATCGGCTTCCCCGTCATCATTAAAGCCTCGGCCGGAGGCGGCGGACGCGGCATGCGCGTGGTGAACAAACCGGAGGAATTGACCAGAGCCTTTCAAGCGGCACAGGCGGAGGCCAAGTCCACCTTCGGTCACGACGGCGTGTATCTCGAACGATACTTTCTCGAACCCCGGCATATCGAAGTGCAGATCGTCGCGGACAACCGCGGCCATGTCGTCCATCTCGGCGAGCGTGATTGCTCGATCCAACGGCGCCACCAGAAACTGGTCGAAGAAACACCGTCACCGGCCATCGACGAACGGTTGCGGCGCGAAATCGGCCGGACGGCAGTCGAAGCCGTCAAAGCCATTCGCTACTGCAATGTCGGCACGGTGGAGTTCCTGCTCGACAAAGACCGGAACTTCTTCTTCATGGAAGTGAACACGCGTATCCAGGTCGAACACCCGATCACGGAAATGGTGACCGGCATCGATCTGGTGAAAGAACAGATTCGCATCGCATCGGGACTGCCGCTCTCGTTCAAGCAACCCGACATCAAATTGAACGGGCACAGTTTCGAATGCCGGATCAATGCCGAAGACCCGGAAAAGTTCACCCCGTGCCCGGGACAGATCACCAAATACTCAGCTCCCGGTGGCTTAGGCATCCGGGTCGATTCTGCCATGGAACCGAATGCCGTCGTGGTGCCGTATTACGACTCACTGATCGCGAAATTGATCACCCACGGACGCGATCGCCAGGAAGCGATGGCCCGCATGCGCCGCGCATTGGACGAGTTCGTCATCGAAGGCATTAAGACGACCATCCCGCTGCACCGGAAAATTTTCAACGATCCCGATTTCCAGAAAGGGCATGTCTCCACGACATTCCTCGACCGCTTTCTCGCCGGCCAATCCGCGTAACCAGGCACCGATATCAGGGAGCACGCCACGTCTCACTCCTCTCGACAATCTTCCCTCAAAGGAGTGTATCTCATCCTCGATCCGACGGTCAGACCGGAGCGCCCACTCACGAACGTGCTGCGGGTAGCCGCGACAGCGGGAGTGCGCCTCTTTCAATACCGCGACAAGCAGGGCACGATGAAAGACGCCTATCGGCAGGCACTCTCCCTTCGTCAGGTGGCAACGGAAGTCGGGGCCACGCTGATCATCAACGATCGGTGCGATCTGGCGTTGGCCGTCAAGGCGGATGGCGTTCACTTGGGGCAGGAAGATTTGCCCTTGGCTGATGCACGACGCCTACTGGGGCCGGACGCCATCATCGGCCTCTCGACACACAATCCGGAACAGGTCAGAGCGGCAGCCGCCCTACAGCCGGATTACATCGGCTTCGGGCCGATCTTCGGGACGACCACCAAGGCCGATCATGACCCGGTGGTAGGGCTTGAAGGATTACGTGCAGCACGCGCACTGACGACCTTGCCCATCTTCGCCATCGGGGGCATTACCTCTCAGCATGTCTCGGACATCATGACGGCAGGGGCAGACGGGGTGGCGGTGATTTCCGCCATTCTCAAGGCCGCGGATCTTGAGGCGGCTATCAAGACGTTTCTTCACCCGCGTTCCACACCAGCTCGGCCAACTCACTGATGGGCTGGCTTCCGGCCAATTGCTCGACGGTTTCATTCCACCGACCCTCCAATGGCAACTGGTAGGGCAGCGGCCCCAGCAGCGGAACGGACACCCGCTTCTTCAATAAGGCCACCGTCGAGGCGCACTGTTTTCGTTGAACAGGTGTAGTCGAGAGCGCGGTCTCATTCAGGAACAGCGCCAGCACTCGAGTCCGCCGCCGCTCCAGGGCTTCCAGGGTAAGCAGCGCGTGGTTGATTCCACCAAGACCGACCCGCCCCACCAGCACGACGGGAAGACTGAGCCGGCTGATCAGATCGCTCATATCCCAATCGTGACCCATCGGCACGAGGAGGCCGCCGGCTCCTTCCACGACGACGCAGGGATACCGCGCGGCCAGTCGCTCATACCGTCGCACGATTTCACTGAGCGCAATGTGCTCTCCTTGCGCTTCAGCGGCTGAGAAGGGCGCCACCGGCGCAGGGAAACGATAGGGCGAGACAAGGTCGAGCGAGTCGTTTACAGCGGCGGCCGCCATCAATCGAGCGGCGTCGCTCTCATCCAAGGCACCAGCATCCACGCCGGTTTCGACCGGCTTCATCACGCCGACCCGATGCCCCGTCTGCGCGAGCCGCCGGACCAGCGCGGCAGACACAAGCGTCTTGCCGACTCCCGTGTCGGTGCCAGTCACAAACACGCCCGTCATCCGTCTCATTCGTATTCCGTCTCCACGATCGATTACAAAATCCGGCTGTCGAGATTCACGATTTGTCCCGACAAGCCCGGGAGTTGCGCGAGGTGACAGATCGTTCGGCTCACATCCTCAAGATTCGACAGAAGGCCTAGCACATGATCGCTCAGCTGTTCCGGGGAAGGAAAGGCATCACCGGCCAGGGCGGTCGGCTGCCACCCGGGGCAGACGAGATTCACGCGGATATTGTGCGGCCCCCATTCGCGTGCGGCGGTCTGCACAAGACCCGCAAGCCCGGCCTTCGAAGCCGCATAGGCGGCTTGGCCGCTCATTCCATGCAATCCGGCATAGGACCCGATCACCATGATCGATCCGGCGCCCTGCTTCATCATCACCGGCGCCGCCGCCGCCATGCATCGATAGGTTCCGGTGAGGTTCGTGTCGATCATGCGGAGCCATTCGTCTTCGGGACAACGCAGCACGAGATGGCTGGACGCGACTCCGGCATTACACACCAGCACATCGAGGCGGCCTTGCCGCTCCAGCACGGCATCGATCATCGCCTGAATATCCAGACGTGACCGGATATCCGCCTGATACGCGGCGCCTTCGCCTCCACTTCTAGAGAGCTGGCTCAATGTTTCCTCAGCCGCCTCTTTGTGACGACCATAGTGCACACCGACCCAAAAGCCGGCGCGGGCAAAAGCCAGGCACAGCGCGCGGCCTATGCCGCCGGACCCGCCGGTGACCAAGACCGTCGAGCGTTCGCGGGCAGAAGGGGAAGCAGAGACCTGTGGTTCTAGTTGCACGGCGAGCGATTATGCGAGCCGTGCGGAGAGAAGGCAAGGCAGGAGCAGCCGGCTTGCCGCCGAAGTCCTGGTATGGTACCGTAATTTTTTGATTTGGAGGACAGCCGGAATGGTTCAGAACCTGTTTCGATCAACCCTTATTGCAGTGGGCATACTCGGATCCGCAGCCATCCTCGTGGGACAAGACCAGGCCTCTGCCACCGAAGCGGGGCAGGCCATCGCACAATCCGCAGACTATTTTCCGGACACGGTCGGCACGCGCTGGCAATATCGTGGGCAGATCTCTGAAGGCCCGCTGCAGACGATCGAGAATAAGTACTTTAGCAACGTCTCCTCGGTGACCGGCACCCGCACCTTGAAAGGCGGCCTAGTCGTCACCGTGTTTCACGATACCAACCCCGGCAACCATGGTCCTTCGGACAGTTTCTACCGGCGCGACGCAGCCGGCGTCGTGTATTACGGCTCCGAACCGGGCACGCCGCTGGAGAGGCAATTGACGCCCTATCAGATCATTCGCTTCCCGATGAAAGTGGCCCAATCGTTTCAACAGTTCAACCGCACCGATATCGACTTCGGCAGCGACATCGACGGGGACGGCACCAACGAAAAGGTGGACGTGGAAGGGCTGTCAACGGTGCTCGGCCAGGAATCAATCACCGTGCCGGCCGGCACGTATCCCGATGCCGTGCGCGTCGAAGCACGGATGACGCTGAAGATCCGGCTCTCCTCTGTCGATCGGACGGCGGTCGGCACGGATGTGATGACGGCCTGGTTCGCCAAAGGCGTCGGCCTGGTCAAGTATATCGAACGGCAGGAACTGGCCGCGCTCAAGGACGACCGTGGCAACATCACGGACATCACCGAAGAGCTGGAAGAAGTCAGCGTGAAATCGGCACCGGGCCTACAGGGTCGGAACGAATCCGCGCCGGAGGGTCTGTTCGCTGACCACACGGGCGACCAGAAATTGTTTCAGGTACTCTTCGCCTCCGGCCTTCGCGCCTACGCCAGATAGCCGGTGCCCGCCGAATGGCTGGCGGCCGACTAATGCGCCGGTAATCGGACGATTGATGTACAGATTCCCGACATCGAACGCCTCACGGGCACGCGCGATGTGCCGGGGACTACGCGAATAGAGTCCGCCGGTCAGCGCGTAGGCTGTGCCGTTGGCATAGTCCAACGCCTGCTCGAACGAGGCGGCTCGCATCACGGCCAGCACCGGGCCGAAAATTTCCTCCTGTGCCAACCGGTGCACCGGTTCGATATCCGTGATCACCACCGGCCCGACTGAATATCCGGGGCCTTCCGCCGATCGATCCACCACCACCCGCCCTTCTCGCTGCCCGATTTCGAGATACTCGAGAATGCGTTGTTTCGCGCGCGCATCGATCACGGGGCCCACTTGAGTGGCGGGATCGCCTGCCGGACCGACGCGGAGACTCATCACCGCATCGGCAAGCCGTTCGAGAAACGCATCGTGAATCGAGTCCACGACAATCACACGTGAACAGGCCGAACATTTCTGGCCCGCATACCCGGTAAACGACTGCACCACACCGGTTACGGCTTCATCGAGATCCGCCGTCGCATCGACGATGATCGCGTTTTTTCCGCCCATCTCAGCAATCACTCGTTTCACAAAACGTTGTCCAGGCTGTTGGACCGCAGCAGCCTGAAGAATCCCCAGCCCTACGTCCTTCGATCCGGTAAAGGCAATCGTCCTCACGGCCGCCGAGGTGACCAACTCGCGACCCAGTTCCGGCCCGCCCGGAACATATTGCAGCAGCCCCTTCGGCACACCGGCCTCGAGCATGATCTGCGCCAATCGATAGCCCAGCGCCGGGGACCGTTCAGAGGGCTTGAACAGGACCGGATTGCCTGCGACCAGGGCCGCCGCCACCATGCCGGTCGGTATCGCCAGGGGAAAATTCCACGGCGCAATCACCACCGTCACGCCGCGCGCACTCCAGCACACCTCGTTCAGTTCGCCGGGATAACGGCCCAAGCGGGGCGGGGGATCGAGTCGCGCCATTTCGCCAGCGTAATATTCGAGAAAATCGATCGCCTCGGCCACATCCGCATCGGCCTCGCGCCAAGGCTTGCCTTCCTCGAATACCTCCCAGGCTGCCAGATCCCATCGTTGAGCCCGCATGAGGGCGGCGGCTTTCCGCATCACCGCGACACGGTCGGCGACCGGCCGGCCACTCCAGGCTTCTTCACCAGCCTCGGCAATCTTCATGAGCGCCGCGACATCGGCCGGCTGATAACTCTGCACCAACACCACTCGTTGATCCGGCCGGCTGGGGTCATAGGTCGATAACTCCGGCCCAGTCGGAAGATGGATGGCCAGCGGTGACAGGTCGAGTCGTTGCCCCAACTGCTTCCGGCGGCGATCGATCGCATCGACCATGGCCGCACGAACCGAAGCACGCGAAAAATCGGCGACCGGTTCATTCACGAATTCGGTGGATGACACGGAGGGGGAAGACCTGTGCTCCACCGGCACGGACGATGCGGCCTGAGACAGCGCGCCATCAGGCGGCGCTAACAACAACGACAGCGGCTGCGACTCGACGTATTCTTTCCGCAGGAAGGACTCGTTGGACGTGTTCTCTAGCAAACGGCGGACAAGGTAAGCCATGCCGGGTAAGAGCTCGCCGACCGGCGCATAGAGCCGCAGGCGCCGCCCACGGTCGCTCATCGCATACTGAAACGGTTCCGCCATCCCGTAGATCATCTGATATTCCCAGGCCGCTGCTGGCAGGCCCAGCGCCTCCGCCACCGCCTCGATCACGGCCAGGCTGCGAAGATTATGCGTACCGAAGGCTGGCCTGATCAGGTGTGACTGTTCCAGCAACACACGAACCAGCGATTCATAGTTCACATCGGTCAGGGACTTCTGTTCGAACAGCGGCATCGCCCAGCCGCGCTGGCGATAACGGATCGCATCGGAATCCCAGTAGGCACCCTTCACCAGGCGGATCGTCATGGGCACCTGTCGCTGTGTGGTCCATGCCAGCAAACGTTGCACATCGTCACGGGTATCGGTACGGTACGCCTGCAAGGCGATACCCGCATGGGGAAAGGTGCGATACGGCTCCTCCTCAAACAGGCGCATGAAGATGGAAAGAATGAGATCCTTGGTCTCCGCCTGTTCCATATCAAAAATGATGGAGGCGGGAAGGGTAGAGGCGATATTCAGCAATGGCCTCAAACGGCCAGCCACGGCGCGGTAACTGCTCTCGGGATCGATTGGATCAAGCTGCGAATAGAGGGCCGAAATCTTGATCGACAACTGTACGCGAGGGAGCGCTCCGAGATGATCCCGCTCGAGCAACGGCGAGGGCGGCCAGGTAGCACAGCGGTCGCCGAGACTTCGCAAGGCGGCCAGGCAGCCATCCCGATAGGCATCCGCTTCCCGTTCGTTCACACTCGCTTCGCCGAGCAGATCGACGGAAAACGCCCGCCCATCGCCCCACAATTTGCGGAGTGCCGGCACCGCCTGCTCGATCGACGCGCCCGCGATGAAGCTCGTCGCCATCTGTTCCACCTGATGCCGAATGGCCTTCCCGCTGAGGGTCGCGCCCAGCTTCGTAGACGCGAGTGCCTTGAGTCCCCACTGCGCGCCGAAGAGATGCCCGCTCATGTCACCCAAATATTCTTCCGCCAAACGCACCACCTGCACATCATCGCGGAGCGACGGCAAGACATCGATGAAGCGAAAGAGCTGGGCCTTGAAGGCGGGATCTTTCATGGCCAAGTTGATCGCCGCCTGAGACCACCAGCGGGAATCGAACAGACCAGGCGACAACCCGCTGGAACGGCACGCCAAATCCTCACCGATGGCACGAATACGGGGTTCAAGCAGGGCAGGGTCGAGAGTCATGTGGGCCTCCCGGACGACGTGAAGAGCTCTTTCCTGCAGTATACACCGCGCAGCAGGGCGTGAATATTTGATCGCGATTGCCTGCCTCGCACAGAAATCTTCCAGTCAGCAGGTAATAAATCTTATGACAGTCTCGCAGGTGATCATGCAGACCATGGGTATCAGTACCGGTAGAGGGCATCTCCGATCCAGGCTGCATAGGCATGGGCTGATTCCTTGTACATTCCCCCTAACATGCTAGAATCGCCCCCTTATCTCACGGCCATCTGGAGACACCGGTCGTAGATTCGCTCTCAACGTTTCCCAGCCATGAGCCCTATGCGGATCGAGACAACGCACGAGCTGATCGAAACAATTCTTGAGCAATGGGCCGGGCTGATCGGGGAGGACTACCTGGGATATAAGGGGCATGTGTACCGCCTGTTCAATTTCTGCCTGGCACTACATCCCTGCACCGAAGAGGAGAAGACAAAGCTAGCCATCGCGGCCTGCTTTCACGATAGTGGTCTGTGGTCTGATCGCACGCTGGATTACCTCCCACCTTCAATTTCTCATGCCGCCCAATATCTGTCCAATTCAGGGCGACAGGAGTGGGCTGAAGAAATCGCCCTCATGATCGGCATGCACCACAAAGTGCGCGCTTACCCAGATCGCCGCTACCCTCTTGTGGAAGTGTTTCGCAAAGGCGATCTGGTTGATGTGTCGTTGGGCCTGTTCAGTGGTGGGATTCCGCGATCGTACATCAGGCGCGTGAAACAGCACATTCCCAATCATGGTTTTCATAGATTTCTTCTTAAAGCAGGCGGGGCCTGGGTGCTGAGGCATCCTTTCAATCCCGCGCCCTTCATACGGTGGTAGCGCAGACTGGGTTGGTGAGGTGACCATCCAGCGCCCTGACTCGCTGATGCTGGCTGAGCAAGATCGCGTCGCCATGTCGCATGACCATGCAGCGCCCGCGTTTTGCGGCAACCCACCACACTTCTCCTCTTGAAAATCTGACAGCCGCTCCGTTAGAGTGCGCCGTTTGCCTTGACCAATACCCTTAGCATGGCGGTGCACTGTGGCGATGGCTGGCGCACAGGGTCCGAAGGAGTACCATGGCCGACTCGACCACACAATCCGTCTGCTGGGGCACCATAGCCCTCTTCACTGCGCTCACGATCCTGACCTTCGTCGGGGTTCCGCTCTTCGCCTACTTCTATGACTACACCGTGCTGGATTGGACGCTGCTGGCCATCCTCTACGTCGTCACCGGCATGGGCATCACGGTGGGCTACCACCGCATGATCACGCACCGCAGCTTCGAGAGCCGTGGCTGGATCAAGATCTGCCTGCTGGTCATGGGAGGATGGGCCGTCCAGAATTCCGCCTTGCTCTGGTGCGCCGATCATATCCGCCACCACGCGCATACGGACGAGGAAGCCGATCCCTACAACGCGAGCAAAGGATTTTGGCACAGCCACGTCGGTTGGTTGTTTTTCGATACGCCGTATCGTGAAGACCGGTTCGCCGCGAAATTACGTACCGATCCGCTCATTATGTGGCAACACCGGTATTACTGGGTGATCGTCGGTTCGGGTCTCTTGTTGCCATTCGTCGCAGGCTATCTGAACGGCGGGGCCATGAGCGGCCTGGGGTGTTTCTTGCTCGCCGGCGTGCTACGGACGGTCTTGGTCTTGAACTCTACCTTTACCATCAACTCGCTCTGCCACATGGTCGGCACCCAACCGCACGGCACGCAGGACAGCAGCCGGGATAGCTGGCTCATTTCCTTCATCAGCTTCGGCGAGGGGTACCATAATTATCATCATACCTATTCGCACGACTATCGGAATGGATCGAAATGGTACAACTTCGATCCGTCCAAATGGTTGATCTACACGCTCTCGCTGGTGGGGCTGACCTATAACCTCCATCGTGAACGCACCTAACGGACGGTGAAAACGCCGGCCAGCATGGTGCTCGCCTCGCCACGATCCTCACCGCACCCCTGCGGGTCCGCCTCGGCCCTTCGCTCTGTGTGGCCCCGCTGAACACACTTTTTTGACCACCCTCTCAGCGTAGGCCTCTCGCATCGCGGACCTCTTTTACCTACGCATGCTCTGCGCCTACTGACCCATTTCTTTTCGCCGCGACGTTAGCTTAATATGCGAGAAACCCGCGTAATCCGACCGGACCTGCGGGGTGGAGGAGGCATCACTATGGCAGAAGAACCAGGCGGCGCTCCGCACCAGGACGAAGCGGCCGCGCGACCCAATATTATTCCCGGAGTCAAACACGTCGTCGCCGTCAGCAGCGGCAAGGGCGGTGTCGGTAAATCCACGGTCTCCGTCAATCTCGCGGTCGCCCTTGCGCTCACCGGGGCCAAGGTCGGTTTGCTGGATGCCGATATCTATGGCCCCAACATCCCGATGATGATGGGCGTCGAGAAAACCCCTGAGCAGAAAGACGGCAAGATCGCGCCGGCGGAAAGCCACGGCGTCAAGCTGATCTCGATGGGATTTTTCGTGCCGGAAGACACCGCCGTCGTCTGGCGCGGCCCCATGGTACACACGGCGATTCAGCAACTGTTCCGCGATGTGTTATGGGGCGAGTTGGACTATTTGTTGATCGACCTGCCGCCGGGAACAGGAGACGCGCAGCTCACTCTGACGCAGCTCGTGCCGCTGTCCGGCGCCGTCACGGTCACGACGCCGCAGGAAGTGGCGTTGCACGATGTGCGCAAGGGCATGATGATGTTTCAGAAGGTGAACGTGCCGCTCCTCGGCATCGTGGAGAACATGAGCTTTTTCGTCTGCGGCCATTGCGGCGAACGAACGGAAATTTTCTCCCATGGCGGCGGAGAGCGGGCGGCGGAAAAACTGGGGATTCCTTTTCTCGGACGGGTTCCCATTGATCCTGTCATTCGCGCTGGCGGCGATACCGGCAACCCGATCGTGGTCGCCAAACCCGATTCCCCACAGGCGCAGGCCTTTCGCGAGATCGCGGCCAAATTGGCCGCGGCCTTGCAAACGGGTGGCGTGTCGGCGACTAAGAGCCGCATCGAAAGTTTATTGGATAAAATCAAACGGCCGGCTGCCGATCGAAAGCCGGACTAGGACGAGTGACGCACTCAGGGAGGATGTATGGGCGAGTTGATCAGAATCGCAGGAACCGCCGATGTGAAGCCGGGAGCCGGCATGGTCGCGGAGGTGAACGGAAAAGCCATCGCCGTGTTCAACGTGGACGGGACGTTTTATGCCATCGACAATACCTGCGTCCACCGCGGCGGCCCGCTGGGCGAAGGCGATGTGGTCGGGGATGTCGTGGCCTGCCCCTGGCACAACTGGGAATTCAATGTGAAAACCGGCGCCTGCATCAATAACCCGTCGGCCAAGGTGAAGGCCTATGAAGTCACGGTCGAGGGCACCGATATCAAAGTCCGGCTGTGATGCAAGGACGCGCCGCGCGCGACGTCGCCACAGCATAATGATCATGTCGATACCTTAGTGAATGGAGGATCCAATGGCGGACAATCAGCTGCCCCCGAAACACATCGAGATCGCCGAAACCTTCGTGCGGCTCTATGTTTTTCTGACCCAGTACATCGACCGCTGTGAAGATGAAGCCGCGCGGAAGGAATACCCCGAAGCGGAACTCCAAAAACATCTGGGCGAGACCCGCGCCAAGATGGTGGACATCCTGAAGGTGAATCCCGTCGTCAGGGGCAAGGTCGAAAAGGAATGCGAACGCGTCCTGGCGCTCGGGAGCAAATGCCTGATGGGCGGAACGGAAAAGGTCGCCGCATTGGATGTGTTGGGGGCGGAACGCGTAATCCTCAAGAATAAGACCATTGCGCTCAGCGACCTGCTGGCCGTCTATCGCGCGTTGTAAGGCCAATGCCGGAATCGGCTGGAGAGAAACACCAACTCGCCGGGTTCGACGCCAGGGAGCGAGGGTTCAATCGCCCCGTGGAGCTGGTGCGGACGGCCTCCGGCTATCAGGCGACGTTGCGGTACGAATCCACACAGGTGGTCACGCCCGACGCGCCGACCACGGCTGACGCGCTCCAACACATGATCCGGATGTTGCAGGAGCAGGGCTATACGCAATTGCGGAGCCAGCAGAGCTACCGCGACGGCCTGTATCTCGGCTCGCAGGAACTCTGGATCGAATATCCCGACCGGCAGCCGGAGCCGGAGGTCGGCCTGCTGGGCCTCATGAAGAAATGGCTGGGACGTTCACCGGGCTGATGTCCCGCTGAGCCCGCTCTCGCTGATTGACACATTCCGGCTCCGCGCCTATAGTCGGTCGGGATTATGGACGTTCCGCCGCGAGCGCCCTCCATCATCCACCTCTGATCCCGTTCGGGGACCTCGACGATGATCTGGCTCTACCTCTTACCCTTCGCCTTCCTCGTTCTCGTTCACCCGAACCCGGTTGACGCAAAGATTTACAGCTGCGAAGGCCCGAACGGCGGCACTCTGCTGACGGATCAGCCGAAGGGGAAACGCAGGTGCACGGTCGTCAAGACGCCATCACCGTCACCTCCAGGCGGCTTCACGCCACCGGTTGAAGAAGCGCCTGCAGCTCCGCCTGACTTGCAACCCAACACGTTTCTGCCGTCACAGCCGGTCTCGCCGATTCATCAGCCCAATCCGCACCAACTCGGCTCGAATGATCAACCCCATCCGCCCACCGGCTCACAGGCAGGAGGGGAGAAGGCCGCACCGGAAGCACAACGCTGCTCGCCGCGTGTAAACCCGCTGAATCCCTTCGCCGGCATGAATTGTTCGCCCACGGCCGAAGAAACGAAAAAACCGTAGCTCCTTCTCAATTGACAGAATACGTTCTGCCAGAACGACTCCTATCTCTCCTCCTTCCCTTCGGCCATCAGACACTCCACGTTCATGTTCGTCGCTCACCTGCTTTTGAGATGCTGGTGGTTCTTCCGCACCATTGACACCGCGCCTCTTTCGATGTAACCATTGGTTACACTCAAAAAGATACCATCATGCATCGCGACATCGTCTGTCTCCAGATTCCGTCGTTCGAGATCGTGCTCGCGCGGACTCATGAAGCGTCGTTGCGACACCGGCCGGTCGCCCTGGCACCGGTCCATACGCCGCGCAGCCTGGTCCGGGAAGTCTCGCAGGAGGCCATTGACGATGGTGTCCTGCCAGGCATGTCTGTCGAACTGGCCCGGCAATTGTGTCCCAGCCTTCGTGTGATCCCGCCGGACTCGGCGAGAACGCAGGCGGCACATCGCGCATTGCAACAGGCGATCATGCCTTTTGCGCCTGTGTGGGAATCCATCCAACCCGGTTCGCTCTTTCTGGACCTCACCGGCACACAACGACTCTTCGGACGTCCCATTGATACGGCCGCACGCCTGGAACGGGAACTGACGGGCAAATGGGGATGGCACAGCCACATAGGGGTGGCCACGAACAAGCTGGTGTCGCACCTGGCGGCGACGACGCTGGAGAAGCCACCGCAGATGCGTTCGATCTATTCCGGCTTAGAGCAAGCCTTTCTTGCGCCGTTGCCTGCCACGCTGCTGCCGGGACTCAACCGGATGCAGGCGTCGCACATTCTCCGCCGACTGGACGATCTGAATCTGAGAACCTTGGGGTCCATCGTCGGCGTGTCAGTGGTCCAGCTGGAAGCAGTGCTCGGGACCGCTGCCGTCGTGCTGCATGACTGGGCCATGGGTATTGACCATTCGCCCGTCCGTCCATCGGTCGAACAGCTACTGATCGAACAATCGCTCACGCTCAATCCGGACGAAATCGACGATCACCTCATCCTGGGACGGCTGTCACTGCTGGTCGAACGGATCTGCGCCATGCTCCGGCAACAGCGGCGTGTCTGCACGCGCCTGTCGCTGACGCTCCGCCACAGCGACCATGCCGAACGCATGGCCCAGCACATCTTGCCGCACGGCACCTATTGGGAAGCGGATCTCCAGCCCGTGCTCGTCCAGCTCTTTGCCCGATGTTTCCGGCGCCGTGTGAGGCTCCAGCGAATCATCGTGCGGGCCGATGGCCTGGAACCGCTGGCCGAGCAATTGCGGCTGTTCGACGAACCGGCCACGACGGTCCAGCCGGTGCCCCATCGAATCTCCCTTGTCCTCGATGCGATTCGCGCAAAATTCGGCGAACGGGCGATCGCATGGGGAAAGGCCTTGCCATGACCACCACGCCCTTCGTGCACCTGCACGTCCACTCGGACTATTCAGCCATGCGCGGCGTATCGTCGTTGGAAACATTGTGCCGGGCGGCGAAACGGCAAGGACTCGACGCACTGGCCGTCACCGACACGAATGGCCTCTATGGAGCCATTCGATTCATCGAAGAGGCGAGACATGAAGGCCTACGGCCGATCCTCGGCGCGGAATTGACGACCGAGGCCCACCGCGCCCTGCTATGGGCCAAAACTCCCGGCGGGTATGCCAACCTGTGCCGCCTGCTCTCCGAACGCCATTGCGAACCGTCGTGCGCCTTCATCGAGGCCGTGGCGCGTTATCGCGACGGCTTGATCATTGCCACCGACGACCGAGCCGCTCTCGAAGCCTGGTCGGCGGATGACCGACAGGACCTGTACGTCGAATTGACGCCGGGACCTGCCATGCACCAGACGCTCGAGATGAGTCGTCGCATCGGCGTGCCTTCCGTCGCCACCAACCGCGTGTATTTTGCTCGAGCCGACGACTTCGCGACGCATCGCCTCTTGCGCGCCATCGCGCTCAATCAGACATTCTCCCGGTTGCCGCGAGAAGCTTGCTGCAGCCCACAGCAATGGCTGGTGCCGCCTGAGCGGATGGTGGCGGCGTTCCCGCATGTCCCGGAGGCGCTGGACAACAGCCTGCGCATCGCCGCGGCCTGTCACAGTGACTGGCGTTTCGGCGAGACGATCTTTCCGGCTTTTCGCCGGCTCAGCGACCACGACGCGTTCCTGACCCTCAAAGATAAGACCTATGCCGGGGCGCAGGAACGCTATGGTGTGGTCTCGGCAGAAGTCCGCGCGCGCATCGAAAAGGAACTTGCGGTGATCCGTGCACAACACTTCGCGCATTACTTTCTGATCGTCAAAGAAATTCTGACGCAGGAGCCACTCACCTGTGGCCGCGGCTCGGTGGCCGCCTCGATCGTCTCCTATTGCCTCAAGATTACGCACGTGGATCCGCTTCAACACCACTTGTTCTTCGAGCGATTTCTGAACCCCGGTCGGAAAGATCCGCCCGACATCGACATCGATTTTCCGTGGGACAAACGCGATGGCGTCTTGAACTGGGTGTTTCAGCAATACGGCGCGCGGCAGGCGGCGATGGTGGCGAATCAAAACAGTCTGGGGCTTCGCGCGGCCATCCGCGAAACGGCCAAGGTCTATGGCATGCCGGCCGATGAAATCAGCGTCATGTCCGCGCGGGTCTCTCGCCAGCAAGCGGTGCTGAACTTCTCCGCCCCGCCGACCCCGGAGCAATGGCTCAGCCGGCTCTCCCAGACCTTGCGGCTGAAAGCACCGTGGCCCGAGATCCTCGAACAGGCGTTACGGGCGCAGAACCATTTCCGTCATCTCTCCATGCATTGCGGGGGAGTCGTCATCGTGCCGGATGAAATCCGTCGGTACGTGCCGGTCGAGTTCACCGCCAAGGGGCTGCCGGTTATTCAATGGGAGAAGGATCAAGCGGAGGAGGCGGGCCTCGTCAAGATCGACCTCTTGGGCAACCGATCGCTGGCAGTCATCCGCGACGCGCTCGAAGCCATTGTGCGCCACACCGGTCGCACGATCGAGTATGCGAGCTGGGATCCGCTGCACGATGACGCGACGCAAGACCTGATCCGGCGCGGTGACACGATCGGCTGCTTCTATATCGAATCGCCGGCGACCCGCCTCCTGCTGAGAAAATTATGGCGCGGCATGCCGCCGGACCGGCTCGCCGTGGCGGACGTCTTCGAATATCTTGTCATGGTCTCGTCGCTCGTGCGGCCGGCAGCCATCACCTTCGTGCATGACTTTGTCCGGCGGACTCATGGCCATCCGTATGAGCCGCTGCATCCACTGATGGACGACATTCTGCAAGAAACTCACGGCATCATGGTTTATCAGGAGGATGTCACGAAGGTAGCCATGGCGGTTGCCGATTTTTCCCTGGAAGATGCGGATCAGCTGCGCAAGGTCATCAGCAAGAAACATAAGTCGCGGCAGTTGCGGGATTACTACCAGCAGTTCTGCCGCGGCGCCGCCAAGAACGGGGCTCCGCCTGACACCATCGACAAAATCTGGACGATGATTATGAGCTTCGCGGGTTATAGTTTCTGCAAACCCCATTCGGCCAGCTATGCCCAGGTCTCGTTCAAATCCGCCTATCTGCGTGCCCACTATCCGGCGGAATTCATCGCCTCCGTCATCAGCAACCAGGGCGGATTTTATTCGGCCTTCGCCTATGTCTCCGAAGCGCGCCGCATGGGACTCGCCATCCTGCCGCCCGACGTGAACGCCAGTGACTGGGCCTATCACGGCGAAGGCGATCACTTGCGGATCGGCCTGATGCAGGTGAAGACACTTCAGAAAGACCTCGGCGAGCGGATCGTGGCACAGCGGGCAGAAGCCGGACCCTATCGGTCGTTCGAAGATTTCCGACGGCGCATCAATCCTCACCCGACGCAGGCGCGCGCGCTGATCCGGGCCGGCTGCTGTGACTCCCTTGCCGGCGAATTGACGAGACCCGCCTTGCTCTGGCGGCTGTATGCGGAGGAGCACCACCACGCCGGGCCGCTCCCGATCCCGGAGGACTATACGGAGTCCCGCAAACTGGCCCATGAGATCGAGTCGCTCGGCTTTTTGGCGAGCCGCCATCCGTTGACGCTCTACCGCCATTCAATCGAGCGTCTGCGGCCCGTGCCGGCTGCGCACATGCATCGCCATGTCGGGCAGCGGATTACGATGGTGGGCTGGCTGGTCACGGAAAAACCGGTGGAGACGCGCCGCGGACAGGCGATGGAATTTGTGACGCTCGAAGATACCACCGCTCTCTATGACGCCACGCTGTTTCCGAACGTCTATCGCCGCTGCCATCAGCACCTGGCGGCTAACCGGGCCTATCTCGTGCGGGGGCTGGTGGAAGAAGTCTTCGACGTGGTGATGCTGACCGTCACCGAGCTGCAGCCGCTCGACCCTGAGCCGGTGCGCGAGCCTGCATGGAACGGCGCTCAGGACGCATGGTACGGTGAATCATGCGACGCGCCCCCCCAACAGCCGCCGCCTTTCTCCCTTCCACACTGACGCTTCCCACGCTGCGAAACGCCGCGGCCTCCTGCACGGGCTGTGACCTCTATAAAAACGCCACACAAACGGTCTTCGGAGAAGAGCCTGCTCGCGCGACACTCCTGCTCGTCGGGGAACAGCCTGGTGATCAGGAAGATGTGGCTGGCCATCCCTTTGTCGGACCTGCCGGCAGAGTGTTGGACAAGGCGCTGAAGGAAGCGGGCATTGCCCGCAACCAAGTCTATGTCACCAACGCCGTGAAACATTTCAAATGGGAGCCGCAAGGGAAACGCCGCAAGCACAAGAAGCCCTCCGCCGCCGAAGTCGCCGCCTGCCGGCCTTGGCTCGAAGCAGAAATTCAGGTGTTAGCTCCGCGCGCCGTTCTCTGTCTTGGTGTCACTGCGGCCCAATCGGTGTTCGGCAAAAGCGTGCGGTTACATGAGCTGCGCGGACGTCGTCTGAACACGCCTATGACTCAGGCTGTGCTCGTCACGACCCATCCCTCCGCCATTCTTCGAGGACCGGATCCAGCGCAGCGAGAGGAGGACTACCGGCGTTTTATCGAAGACCTGCGGCGCACTGCGGAATATCTTCACCAACCACCCGCCGGCGAGATGCTGCACAAGCCTACGTATCCCTCGCGCCAACGTTGAACAGACTGACACGCTTGCATCGCTTGATTGACTCTCCTCCTGCCCCTTCATATAATGCCGAACCAATCGTTTAAGCTGATCTGACAAGCACTTATGGCTGTCTTCTCATCCGGATTGTTCTCCTGTCGCACCCAAGATCTTCGAGCCGGTCTCCGGCATGCCTTTGCCCTGCGTACCGACCAACCGGCCTTCACCACCGATGATCTCGCGCTGCTCGAACGGATTGCCGACGCGATCGTGACACGCCGCATGGCGGCACCGGCCGTGCTGTTTCTCGAGTCGATGGGCCCCATGAATTTTCTGGGCAGCCAGGCGCTGCACTTTCTGGCGCCTCTCGTCGAATGTGTCTTCAGCAGCAGCGAACTCGCGCAGATCGCCCGTCTGCTGGAGCGACGAGACGCTCTGCAACGCCTGACCGCGCTCATCGAAGCCAAGGCCGCAGCGTCCAAAGGAGCGCCGGCTCGATGACGGCAGTGCAGCAGTCTCCCGCGACATCGAACCCCACGCATCCCTTGAACGTCATTGTTGCGACCGACTGCGGCAGCACGACCACCAAAGCCATTCTGATCGAGAAGGTCGGCAACGAATATCGCCAGACCTACCGCGGCGAAGCCCCCACAACTGTCGAGGCGCCGTTCGAAGACGTGACCCGCGGGGTGCTCAACGCCATTGCGGAAATCGAAGAACTCTCCGGGCGGACGATCCTCGACGGCGATCGCATCATCACGCCCAACCAGGCGGCGCAAGGCGATCCGAAGCGGGGCGTGGACATCTACGTGTCTACCAGCAGCGCCGGCGGCGGCCTACAGATGATGGTCACAGGCGTGGTGCAGAACATGACGGGAGAAAGCGCCCAGCGCGCCGCACTCGGCGCCGGCGCCATCGTCATCGACGTGCTGGCCTCCAATGACGGACGGCTGCCCTACGAAAAGATCGAACGCATTCGCACCATGCGGCCGGACATGATTCTCATGTCCGGCGGGACGGACGGCGGCGCCGTGACCCACGTGGTCGAGATGGCTGAATACATCGCCGCAGCTGAACCCCGTCCGCGGTTCGGCAGCACCTATCGGCTGCCGCTCGTGTACGCGGGCAACAAGGATGCGCAGCCGCAGGTCAACAAGATTCTCGGCGAGAAGACGGCGCTCGAATTCGCGGACAACATCAGGCCTGTATTGGAACGGGAAAACCTCGCGCCGGCGCGTAACAAGATCCATGACCTGTTTCTCGAACACGTCATGCAACAGGCCCCGGGATACAAGAAACTCATTGAGATGGCCGGTGCGCCGATCATGCCGACCCCGGCTGCAGTCGGTGTCATCATGGAGACCATCGCCAAGCGTGAGGGCATCAACCTGATCGGCGTGGACATCGGCGGCGCGACGACCGACGTGTTCTCCGTATTCAGCCGCCTCTTCAATCGCACTGTCAGCGCCAACCTCGGCATGTCGTACAGCATCTCGAACGTGCTGGCGGAAGCCGGTCTCGAGAACATCATGCGCTGGGTGCCGTTCACCATCGACGAACAGACCCTCAGGAATCGCATCAAGAATAAAATGGTGCGCCCCACGACCATTCCGCAATCGCTCGATGAGTTGCAGATCGAACATGCCATCGCGCGGGAAGCGCTGCGCTTGGCATTGATTCACCATAAGTCGCTGGCGACGGGGTTGAAGGGCGTTCAGCAGGAACGCACCATCTCCGATGTGTTCGAGCAACGCACCTCCGGCAAGACCCTCATCGATCTGTTGAAGTTGGATTTGATCGTCGGGAGCGGCGGCATCCTGTCGCACGCGCCCCGACGGATCCAGTCCATGTTGATGATGGTGGATGCCTACGAACCGCTCGGGGTCACGACGCTCTCGGTGGACAGCATTTTCATGATGCCGCATCTCGGCGTGCTCTCTACCGTCAACGAACAGGCGGCCACGGATGTCTTCGTCCGCGACTGCATGGTGTATCTCGGTACGTGTATCGCGCCGATCGGGCAGGGAAAGGACGGGGAGCGTTGCGCCGACTACGAAGTCGCGCTACCTGATGGCCGCATCGAAAAGGGCACCCTGGCGTTCGGCGATCTCAAGTTATTCAGTCTGACCCGCGATCAACAGGCGACTGTGACCCTGCAGCCGTCGAAACAAGTGGATCTCGGCGAGGGCCCAGGACAATCGTTCACGCGCACGGTGAAGGGCGGTGTCGTGGGACTCATGCTGGACGGGCGCGGTCGACCGTTACAATTGCCGACTGATCAAGCTGCCCGTGTCGCCATGCTGACGCGGTGGTACCAAGCGGTCGAGCTGTATCCAACATCCTGAGCTGAGGAAGAACATTCCGAGTCGTAGCGGAAGTTGTACGGCAAGGGGAATGAGCAACTGAGAACGACGCTGAAAGGCGTGTTCAGCAACCGACTATGGCACATAGTTACACACCAGGCTTGACCGTCACCGAGCGAACCACCGTCCGCCGCCGGCGCATTCTGCCATTGCCAGGCAGCGTTTTGGTTCAGATCGGCGATGCCGTGCACGCCGATACTGCAGTCGCTCGCGCCGAATTGCCGGGCAAGGTCGTTCCGCTCAACCTCGCCAATCAGCTCGGCATCGCACCGGATGAAATCAACGACTACCTGGTGAAGAAAGAAAAGGACTCCGTCCAGAAAGACGACGTCCTCGCCGAAAACAAGCCGTTCATCAAATGGTTTAAGACGGAAATTCGTTCGCCGATCACGGGCAAGGTGGAATCCGTGTCCACGATTACGGGACAGATCCTCTTGCGCGAGCCGCCGCGCGTGTTGGAGTTGCGCGGCTACATCGACGGCGTGGTCGCTGAGGTCCATCCCGAGCAGGGTGTCACGGTGGAGAGTACCTGCAGTCTCGTCCAAGGCATCTTCGGCATCGGGGGAGAAACCAGCGGCGAATTGGTGATGGGCGTGAAGGCGCCGGATCAACCCCTCTTGCCGGAACAGCTCAACGCCTCGATGAAGGGCAAGGTCGTCGTCGGAGGCGCGTTTCTGTCGGCGACCACCATGACGCGCGCGAAGGAACTCGGCATCGTCGGTCTGGTCGTCGGAGGCATCCACGACAAGGACCTGCGCGCGTTGCTCGGGTATGATTTGGGTGTCGCCATCACGGGCTCAGAGCAAGTCGGGTTCACGTTGATTCTGACAGAAGGCTTCGGCACGATTCCCATGGCGCCCAAGACGTTTGCCTTGCTCTCCGCTCATGCGGGACAAAAGGCATCCATCTCGGGAGCCACGCAAATCCGCGCCGGCGTCATTCGCCCTGAAATCATCATTCCGCACAGCGGTCCGGCTGCAGCCACGAAGGTGGCGCAAGCGGAACGGGAAGGCATTCAACTCGGCGATCCGGTCCGTATCATCCGCGATCCGCTATTCGGGAAAATCGGCGCGGTCTCAGGGCTCCCGTCTGAGCTACGCGCCATTCCGACCGAAAGCGAAGTCCGGGTGCTCGAAGTCCGATTCCCGGATGGCACGACGACCGTGGTCCCACGCGCCAACATCGAAGTGATCGAAGGAGCCTGATCCGCGTGCTGCATCGCGCCATTATTCTCATTGTGATGATCTGCCTGCCGGTCCTGCTCCCGTCGCTCGCCCCGGCGCAGACGATGCCGCAACAGCTTCGCGTGATCGATACCCCCAGCGACGGAGGCGGAAGTCTCACAGTCCTCTGGGCTTCTTCCGCAACCGACAGTGCCACCGCCAAATATCAAATCCTGGCTCATGAAGGTGGCCTTCCCCAAGACCCCACAGCGTGGAAGGTGGTCGCGGAATTTCCCGCCAATACGCGCTACGTGCGAGAAGGCAAGTCGGCCTGGTGGACGAGATCCGGTGATCCCAACGATCATCTGTTTCTGATCAAGAATGGCAAAGGCCTCGAGGTGAAATCCGGCCAGCCCTATGCCGTGACCGTCGCGTCGCTCAGCGGGCAGGAACGAGTGATTGCGCCGCCGGTCGTCGCCTCCGCGGAACCGAACTGGATGAATTGGAACCAGGTCAACAACCTCGTGTTGGCGCTGATGTTCGGCGCGATCGTGTTTTACGCCATCAACCTGGCCAAGCGAAAAGACATCTTCCTCCGCCGCATTCCCGGTTTGGATGCCGTCGATGAAGCGATCGGGCGGGCCACGGAATTAGGCAAGCCGGTGCTCTATATGACCGGTGCACACGACATGAACGATCCCTCTACAATTGCCGCCGCCGTGATCCTGGGACGCGTTGCCAAGAAAGCCGCTTCCTACGAAACAGAATTGCTGGTGCCGCATCGGGAGCCGATCACGATGGCGGTGTGCCAGGAGATCACGAAGCAAGCCTATATGGAGGCCGGGAAGCCGGACCTGTTCAAGGACGACGCGAACTTTTTCATCACCAGCGACCAGTTCAGCTACACCGCGGCGGTCGACGGCATCATGCTCCGACGGAAACCGGCGGCGAACTTTTTCATGGGGTCGTACTTTGCCGAATCGCTCTTGCTGACCGAAACCGGCGCGAGCACGGGTGCCATTCAAATTGCCGGCACCGACTCGGACCACCAGTTGCCGTTCTTCGTGACGACCTGTGACTACACCCTGATCGGCGAGGAACTCTACGCCGCCAGTGCGTACCTCTCGAAGGAACCGATCCAGATCGGTACGCTGCGCGGGCAGGATCTCGGCAAGGCGTTCATTCTGAGCGTCATCGGGATTGGAACGCTATTGGCCACCGTCGCGGTGATCACTGGAAACGGCTGGGCGCAACCGCTGCTGGACCTGTTTAAGGATCTCAAATGATTTTCCTTCGCCGACAACTACCGCTGCTCATCACCATGATTACGGGACTGGTCATGGCGGCCCAATACTACGTGCCGCATCCGGCCTCGGAACAACTGCTCACCACCGTTACCAAATGGCTGCAAATCATCGGCGGCTTCGCGCTTGTGCTCGGCATCACCAGCCTGTTCCATGTCCATGCGGCCAAGATCCGCCGGAAGGAAGCGGGTTGGGCCTACAGCCTGGTGCTCTATGTCGGCATGCTCGGCACGATCATCGTCGGGCTCTGGAATAACGGCAAGGAAAGTATCGATGGCGCATTGACTTCCTTTGGCTGGGTCTACTCCTATACGCTCGTGCCGCTGCAGGGCACCATGTTTGCCATCCTGGCGTTCTTCATCGCCTCTGCCGCCTATCGGTCGTTCCGCGCGCGGAGTCGCGAGGCCGCCGTGCTGTTAGTGGCCGCCGTCATCGTGATGATGGGACGGGTGCCGCTCGGCGAATACATCCTGCCGCTCAGCGGCGACCTATCGAGCTGGATATTGAATGTCCTGAACGCCTCCGTGCGGCGCGCCATTCTGATCGGCGTGAGCCTCGGCGCTGTCGCGCTCTCGTTTAAAATTATCTTCGGCGTGGAACGCTCGTACCTCGGCGGGGGAAAGGAATGACCTTCGCCGAGCGGATGTTGCGCATCGACCGGCGGATCATCTTTCTGGTGATCGGCCTCTGCACGCTCGTGCCGTTGCTATTCCCGGTCGGACTGCCCATCAAGATTTCGTCGGAAGTACGCGGCGTCTACGACTATATCGAAGGGCTGCCCGAAGGGTCGGTCTTTCTCCTGTCGTTGGATTTCGACCCAGCATCCAAACCGGAACTTCATCCTCAAGCCATCGCAATTCTGCGTCATGCGTTCAAGAAAAATCTCCGCGTCGTGGCCATGACGCTCTGGGTGTCCGGCACTGGTCTCGCCGACCAAATCCTGACGCAAACGGCCAAGGAGGCAGGGAAGGAGAACGGGAAGGACTACGTCTTCCTGGGCTGGAGTCCCGGCGGCAGCGCCGTCATTCTGAACATGGGGCAGGACCTCTACAACGCCTTTCCCGCAGACTACGGTGGCAAGGCGACGAAAGGCTTGCCGGTGTTGGCCGGCGTGCAGAACCTCCGCGACGTCACCTATGCGGTGAGCCTGGGGGCGGGGAATCCCGGGGTCGAGGCCTGGTACGTGTTCGGCAAAGACAAATATAAGTTCGAACTCGGCGGCGGTTGCACCGGCGTCATCGCACCGGGCCTCTATCCATTGTTACGCAGCGGGCAGATCAATGGGTTGATCGGCGGCCTGCGCGGAGCGGCGGAATATGAAACCTTGATCGGGCAGAAGGGGAAAGCGGTCGCCGGCATGGATGCTCAGTCGGCAACACACCTGGCAATCATCGTGCTCGTCGCCATCTGCAACATCTTCTACTTCTCCTTGCGGCGGCAACAGCGCCGGCAGGACGGGATGGGATCCTAGGCGCTATGGAACTATCATTTACCGTCATACTCGGCGCTTGGATCGCCACAGGGCTGACGCTCTTTATCCTCTCGTTCCTGTATGAGGACAATCCGCTCTTCAAGCTCGCCGAACATCTCTATGTCGGCGTCTCGCTCGGCTATACGATCGTCAAAACCTATGACACCGTTATCATGACCCTGATCGTGCGGCCGATCCTCGACAAGGGGGAATGGTCGCTGCTGATCCCGGTCGGCATCGGCATGCTCATGCTCACCCGGTATGTACCGAAGGCAGCCTGGCTGTCGCGTTATGCCTTCGCGTTCATCGTCGGCGTGGGGGCGGGGTTAGCGATTCCGCGCACAATCTCGTCCTTCATTTTGAAACAGATCGAGGATACCGTGCGGCCGCTCCTGGGCATCGCGCCGGGCGGAGGCGTGACCTTCGATTATTCATTACTCAACCCGTCGAGCCATCTGAACGGCATCATCATCCTGATCGGCGTCGTGTCCGTGCTGTTTTACTTTTTCTTCTCTGTGGAACATTCCGGACCGGGCAAAGCCGTCGCGCGCGCGGGGATTCTGTTCCTGATGATTTCCTTTGGCGCCGCCTTCGGCTACACCGTGATGGCCCGCATGTCGCTCCTGATCGGCCGGCTGACCGACCTGATCGAGTTCTCCGATGCCTCCTATGGGCGTCCCACTCTCTGGCTGGTGCTTCTGACCGTCGCCACTCTGATTGTCCTCAGCCGCCGCGGCAGCACCCATCCACCGAATCAGTAATCCATCGCCGACACCACGCTGTCCCTATCTCAGGAATGGTCCACACACAGTTGAACATTCCTCAAGACACAGTAGGTGTCATTCTTCACGCAGTACGCTTCCCAACGACTCAGCACCGCTTGCAGGATGCGCAAAAAGGCCTTCCGGCAAGGCCGCAGGGAGTGAAGAGTCGAGGCGTACTGTGGGTCGTACGTTGAGCCTCTGAGCGATCCGAGAACGCCGCTGGAGGCTTTGTTCCGCATCCCGCTTCGGCTGTTGCGCCTGAGAAGTTTGCTCCGTTACAATGCGCCACACTATGGAATCCACACCGACCATGACGTCCAAAGATCCCAAGCAGTATCCGCTGCTGCGCAATCTGCAATTCTCGCCGATCAAGGAAGGGGAGGAGCAGTTCATCGTGCTCTGGGACCCCACCGGATTGAGCAAAGAGCGCCTGGTTCTGCCATTGAATTATTTCTTCATCGTGCAGCACCTCGACGGGGAGCACAGCGTGCAGGACATCGGAGCGATTTATTTGAAGCGCTTCGGCGAATTCCTCATGCCGAATAAGGTCGAGCAGTTACTGGCCGATCTGGACACCAAACTGTTCCTGGAAGGGGAGCGCACCGAGCAGGCCAAGCAGCAGGCATTGGACGCCTATCGCCAGGCACCCTCCCGTTCGCCGCAATTTGTCGGCCGTAGTTATGAAGCCGATCCCGCCAAATTGCGCGCCCAGATCAACAGCTTCTTCGTGTCAAAAGAGGGGCCGGAGGTGAAGGCCTCCGAGCACAAAGGCAAACTCATCAAGGCACTCGTTGCGCCCACTTACGAGATGAAACAAGCCGGACCGATCTATGCCTGGGCTTATAAGGAATTGCAGGACGCCCAGAAGCCGGATCTCTACGTCCTGATCGGCACCGCCCACTCCGGGCTCGAACACCCGGTGGCCGTCACCGACAAAGATTTTCAAACACCATTGGGGCTCGTCAAGGTCGACCGCGCGGTTACCGACCGCCTGCGCGAACAGATCCCCGCCGCTTTCACCGACGAATTGGCACATCACAATGAACATGCATTGGAATTTCAGTTGCCGTTCCTGCAAGAGACTCTCGGCCAAGACCAGGCGTATACGATTGTTCCGATCCTCACGGCGTTTTCTGCGGACAGTTTGCGCGATCCGCAGATCCGGGAGCAGGTCGAGACGTTTCTTCAGGCCTTAAAAGAAGCGCTCGCCGCCACCGGCAAGACCTACTGCGTCGTGGTCGGCGCGGAACTCGCCCACATCGGCATGCGCTACGGCGACTCGGCCCCGCCGACGGACTTCTCCTTCCATCGCTGTATGCAGACGGATCTCGAGATGTTGAAGCATGTCGAGAATCGTGACCCGGAAGAATTCGCCAAATTCATTCAGAAGGAAAACGATCAGCGCCGCATCTCCGGCTTCTCGCCGATTTACTCGATGCTGCGGTTGATTCAGGCGGAAACGGGGCAGGTGCTGCGGTACGATCGCGGGATCACGGATCAGTATAATTCGACCGTGACGTATGCCAGCATGGCCTTCTTCTAGGGCGGGCTGCTGAAACAGGTCCCCAGCTTCGTTCTCCCCTCGAAACCATCCTCAACGTAGCCAGGGGCTACGCCTCCGGTGCTTTCATCGGCTGCGGCCTCGCTGGATGACCTGTTTGAGCAGCCTGCACGGGAATTCGTGGTGTCGTCCACGCGTCTCCCAGATCGCTGCGGCCCAGGTGAACAGTCTCTTTGACCGTTCTGCAGGGAACCCCGCTTAAGAAGCCGCTTTCCTTCGTTCTCGGCTCGTCACAATCCGCAAGGTGCCTCAGCGAAGCAGGACTACTTCACGTAAACCACGCCAGGCAGATCCTTCAGATCTGCATCACCCGTCACGACATCCGCATTCTGGTCCAATGCCGTCGCATAGACGATCGCATCAGCCATCGCTAAACCGTGCCGAAGGCTGATATCCGCGGCTAAATAGGCGATAGATTGAGTGAGTTGAACCACGTTGGTTGCATGAAGTCGTCCGGAAAATAGGATCGCAGTCTCCTCACCGCGCTCGCGTTTGATCTTTTTATAGACCTCGTACAACACAATCGTCGGCGTAATGATTTCGTAGCGCGAAGAAAGGTATCCAGCATAGCGATCAGCGAGTGGTCCGTCTGTAAAGAATTCGATCCATCCACTGGAATCCAGAAGAATTTTCACACCCGATCCTTCTTTTCTCGGAGGCCTGTCCTAGACATACCCTTGAGTGATCCCTTCAGCGACTTGAGGGGCACTTCCGGCACCAAGCTAATCACTCCGCCCTTTTCTAGGACCTGCAAGCGCTGGGAAGGACTCAGGTGAAGCTTTTCTCTCACATCCTTAGGGATCACGATTTGGAACTTCGGCGAGATAGTCGTCATAGACACTGCAGCACCTCCTTACAGATCACCGATCGATCATCGTATCGTCATACACCCCACGCGTCAAGCGTGAAGGTTATGTCAGCACGAAAGTTAGCGAGCCTCGCTTAGCGTGACAGGCTGTTCAGAAAGACCGTCCAGCAAGGCCGCAGGAAGCACGGCGAATGAGGCGTACCCTCGCGGTACGTCGCAGGGAGACGAGCGACCGAGAACGATGCTGGGCGGGTTTTCTGGACAGCCTGCTAGTAGATGGGGACGCCGCCGACCGGATCAGTATACCTGGTCGGGGTGGTGTAGCGGTCCCAGGTCGTGACGGCACCCTGCTCGAAGTAGACACGAAAGTCGCTGGTCACGCAGGCGTTGCGTCCGATCGGCGGATAGAGCCAGACCGTCACCGTGCGTCCCTCATCCACCACGTCTTTCTTGCACACCGGTGAGCCAAGCGCGAGGTACACCTGATCTTCCGTCATGCCGCGAAGGATGTTGCCCTTATCAATCGCCCAGCGCACGCTCTCGGGATACGAAGGATAGTGCTCCGCCATTAGACGCTGTCGGTGACCGTCACAGGCCGTCAGCAAGAGGGCAAGGAGCAGGAGACAAGGTCCCAGGTGATGTTTCAGCGATCTACCAGGCAAGCGGAGGGGTGTGATCACAATAGGTCAAATTGATTCGTTGACAGACGCTCACGCCTTAGAACACAGAGAGGCTACTCCTTCACCGTGACCTTCATGCGAATCGGCTCCAGCGGGTTATCGCGCTCGTCACGCGGCATCTTCGCGATCATGTCGATGACTTCAATGCCCCGAATGATTTCGCCGAAAATCGAATAGCGCCGATCAAGGCCGCCGTTGTCCTGCAGGGAAATGAAAAACTGGGAACCGTTGTCGTTGAAGTCGCGTGTGCTGTTGCCGTCGCGCGGCATCTTCGCCATCGAAATCGCCCCGCGTTTATGAGGCCGGTCGTTGGGTTCAGGGTTGAGAAAATATCCGGGGCCTCCGGTGCCGTGTGACAGGCGGTCCGGCGTTTTGCTCAACGGATCACCACCTTGAATGATAAAGCCCGGCACCACTCGATGAAACGTGGTGTCGTCATAGAAGCCCATCTTGGCCAGGTTGATGAAGTTCTCGACATGGCGCGGGGCGTCGTCCGGGTAAAAACGAATCCGGATGTCACCGAATGGGGTGCTGATCGTGGCACGCGGATCTTTTTTCTGAAATTGCATAGTCATAGGGCAAATGTAACAGGCCGGCGATTCCATCGGCAAGAGGGCGGACTGCGTGATTTCTCGTGATGAACGGCGTATTCTGTCGCCGCAACCATCCGGCCGCCGTGAGGCGCCCAACAAAGCAACAGCGTGAGACTAGCCGCTACAGCATGGGCAGGCTGTTCAGAATGACGGTCCGGCAAGGCCGCAGGACGATCGGCGACTGAGGCGTACCCTTGCGGTACGTCGCAGGGAGACGAACGGCCGAGAACGCCGCCGGCGGTCATTCTCAACAGCGTGCAAGAGGAGATGCGATGTCTGAACAAGCCGTCCTCAATGTCGATCTCGCCGATGTGTGGAAAGAGCGGGGCCGCAAACATTGCATCCGCACGATCGCCTGGGGCGATGAAATCACCGTGGTGCGGCAGGCCGCCACGTACCTCGAAGTCACGATCACGTTCTTCCGCGAAAAACCTGATGGCAGCATCCTCCCTGAATCTGTCACCGGCTACATCGAACCAACCAAAGCTTCCGGCATCAAGGTGGGCGATGTGGTTCGCCCCGTGACCGACAACAAGGTTTTGAAGGTCAATTTCGTCGATGTTCAACAGGGCGACGGCATGGTCATCGAATCGCCGGACGGCAAGGTCTTGCTCATCGACGGAGGCGACAATCAGATGTTCGCCCGCTACCTCGCCGGCCGCTTCCGCAACACCAGCCTCCAGCAACCGAAGACGATCGACTGCATCATCGTCACCCACGGTGACGCGGACCATTTCTCAGGCCTCAGTGAGATCCTCAAATCGGAAACCAACACGACCAAACGCAAACAACTCTTCATCCAACCGCAGCGCGTCTACCACAACGGTCTTGTCAAACGGCCGACCAGGATGAACAACAAAGACGTGCCCGACACCAAGCTCCTCGGCCCGACCAAGACGGTCGGCGGGAAACTCTACCTCACCGGGCTGGAGGAGAATTTGCTCGACGTCGATGATAAGGAAATGAACGAGCCGTTCAGAGAATGGAAACAGACCCTGGCGACCTACAACAGCCGCAACCCGGTCAGCTTCCGGCGCCTGCAACTCGGCGACAACCAGGCGTTTGATTTTTTCAATCGTGACGATCTGCGCATCGACGTGTTGGGTCCCATCACCACGGATGTGGGAGGACAACCGGCTCTGCGCTTTCTCGGTGAACCACCCACGGGCCCACGTATCGGTCATGATTCACTCAACGACAGCGACGAAGGGTTCACCGGCCATTCCGCCTCCCACACCATCAACGGCCATTCCATCGTGCTACGCCTCAGCTACGGCGGGTTCAGCTTTTTATTTTCAGGGGACCTGAACGACGAGGCCAGCCGCTTCCTCGCCCGAGAACACAATAAAGGCACCCTCAATCTGCGATCAGAAGTCTTCAAAGTCCCGCACCACGGATCGGCGGATTTCTCAGGCGCGTTCATTCAGTCCGTCTCGCCGATCGTCAGCGTCGTGTCCTGCGGCGATGAAAGCGCGCGCAAAGAATATATCCATCCACGTGCCACGCTGATGGGCGCGCTGGGGAAGTGGTCCCGTGTGCCCGAGCCGCTCATCTTCGCGACCGAACTAGTGGCATTTTTCGCAACCGAAGGCCTGTGCCGATTGAAGGACGACAAGGCCGCAAAAAAGCGGGGGCCCTTCTTCGGCTTCAGCCGTACGGCGTATGGCCTCGTCAAAACTCGCACCGATGGGCATCGGTTCTTCGTCTACACCGACAGCGGTAACGTGCAGATGAAAGAAGCCTACGCGTACCAGCTGGATAGCTCAGGCGTGCCGCAACCGGCTGAAGTGAACCGTGCGTGAGCGATGACAAATTCGTCCGAAACCGACCCCGCATGGGATATGGACGCCTAGACAAGATGGAGCAAGAGTGACCCCCAAGCTGTTCGAGCCACTACAATTCGGCGGGCTTACGCTGAGTAACCGGATCGTCATTGCACCGATGTGCCAGTATTCGGCGGTCGATGGGAAGATGACTGACTGGCACATGATTCACCTGGGCCACCTCGCCCTCTCCGGAGCGGCGGCGCTCACGATCGAAGCTACCGCCGTTGAGCCGGAAGGACGCATCACCTATGCCGATACAGGGCTATGGGACGATGCCACGGAAGCTGCGATGGCACGCACAATCGAGAGCATCCGCCATTGGTCGGATATTCCTCTGATCATCCAGCTGGCCCATGCAGGACGAAAGGCGTCGACCGATGTTCCGTGGGAAGGGGGAGAACAATTTGCTCCTGACCACAAGCATGGGTGGCAGACCGTCGCCCCGTCGCCGATCCCGTTTGAAAGCGGCGAGCATCCTCCGAAAGCGTTGGATCGCACCGCGCTGGAACGCATCCGCGCATCGTTCGCCGCTTCGGCCCGGCGCGCCGCTCGGCTTGGCCTTGACGGAGTGCAAATTCACGTCGCTCATGGATACCTGCTCCACGAGTTTCTGTCGCCGCTTTCGAACCGCCGGGAAGACGAGTACGGATGGCGCCTCGAACATCGCATGCGGTTTCCGCTCGAGGTCTTTGATGCCGTGCGTGCCGCGTTTCGGCCTGATCGGCCTGTCACAGTCCGTGTGTCCGGTACCGACTGGGTCGACGGCGGCTGGGACATTGAGCAGACCATTGTTTTCGCCAAGGCCTTGGAGGCACGCGGGTGCGCGGCGATTCATATCAGTAGCGGCGGTCTCGATCCGCGCCAGCAGATTCCTGTGGGGCCAGGGTACCAAGTCCCGCTTGCCCGCGCGGTCAAGCAGGCTGTTCCGATGCCGGTAATTGCTGTCGGTCTGATCACGGACTTCGACCAAGCCGAAGCCATCGTCAGCAGAGGGGATGCGGACATGATCGCCCTTGCGCGAGCCATCCTCTACAATCCACGCTGGCCTTGGCACGCGGCAGCGCATCTGGGCGGTCAGGTGACGGCACCGAAACAGTACTGGCGCAGTCAGCCGAGTCGCTATCGAGATGTATTCTTCAAGGAAAACGGGGAAGCGAAATAGCGGATGAGCGTGCAGCCTTGAGAGGACCTTACTCCCTCATCCCCTCCGTCGGATCGACGTTGATCCACATGAGCCCGCCGCAGAGCGCGATGCCGGCGGCGACCAACAATGATGCCGTCCAGCCCCAGTGATCGGCAAGCCAAGGTGTGAGGCTCGGCGAAATCACGCCTCCGACGTTGGCGCCTGTGTTCATGACGCCAGACAAAGTCCCGGCATGGGTCTTCGATAGATCCGTCGTCACGCTCCAATAGGCGCCCACGGTAAAGTACAGCCATCCGGCACCAAGCGACAAGCACACGATCGCAAGGGTTTGGGATTCCACCCACGCGCCAACTGCGATCAGACCGCCGGCCAGTGCCATACCAAGCATGCCGATGGAGAGCCGAGCCTTGCGCAATCCGAGAGTCGGCACGAGCTTGTCCGTGATCAATCCCCCCAGCGGGCAAAACAGCAGGATCGCGAGGAACGGGCCCGCCGCCAACCAGCCGCCGCGCAGGAGATCGATCCCGCGCACGTTCACCAGGTAGAGATAAAACCAGCTCATATAGATGTAGGCCACGTAGCCGAGGCAAGTATAACTCGCGACGAGCCACCAGAGCGAACGGGAGTGGAAGATGGTCCGCCAAGGGACCGGCGTCGGGATTGTTTCTAAATTCGCCACTGCGCCGCTCCGCCCATCCCGCGAGAAGAGCACCCACAACACCGCCACCACCAGGCCAATCGAGGCTGAAAGGTAAAACACCGATTGCCAGTGATAGTTCACCATGACCCAGGAGGCGAGGGGAGGCGTGATGGCGGCGCCGATGCCGATACCCCCGATGGCAATGCCGATCCCGAGCCCGCGTTGTCCCGGCGGCATCCAGTCGGCCACCGCGCGATTGAAATTCGGCAGGGCCACCGATTCGCCGACACCGAGCAGGAATCGCACGATGACCAGTGCACCGACAGTGCCTACCAGACCGGCTAGCGGCAGGGTCGCGGCCACAGCGGTCAACACCGTACAGAGCGACCACCAGACCAGGGCACAGGCCAGCACGACACGCGCCCCCCAACGATCACCCAGGCGTCCGCCGGGAATTTGGCAGAGCGCATAGCCGAAGACGAAGGCCGAAAAGACGTAGCCCATGTCCTGGTCGGTGAGTCCATAGGCGGGCATCATCTGCCGGGCCGTGACGGAAATGTTGACGCGGTCCATGTACGTGACGGCGCTGATCGCGAACAGCAGGGCGAGAATGCCCCAACGTGGTCGTGCCGCTGATGTGTCGAGCCCCACTCGTGATTCCCCCAGTGTCCCGCCGTTCGGCGGCCGGCGCATTATAGACTGGCCCACTCGTTTCGTGAAACGTGAAAGGTGAACCGTAACAGGCGAGGCCCCGGAAGGGAGCGGGAGCCTTCGGATTTCTTGCCTTTCACGTCTCACGTGGTACGTGGTACAGATCGCGTCGCGTATGGATTTCCCGCCTATGCATCCAGTACACTGCGTTCTTGCTCTACTTAGAGGAGGGTGAGTGAGGGTTCGTCCCCGCACGGTGGTGCTGTCGCTGCTCGGCCTGGTGGTCGCGGGAGTACTGGTCCTCTTCTATTCGCGCGAACTCTTCGGCGTCGATATCCTCAAAAACTTCTTCCTCCAGCAACTCGAAACCAGCCTTCGCCGTAAGATCGAAGTCGATCGCATCAAACTCGTGGTGCTGCCCAGCATTCGCCTGGAGCTGACCAACGTCGGCATTTACGGCCACGATGACCCGACACACGTCGTGTTCTCCGCCAAGGAAATCGATATCGTTCTGCGCCTGCTTCCGCTGCTGAAAAAGCAGGTCGTCGCAAAGCGCATCTTTCTCAACGAACCGACCGTGACGCTCATTCGCAACCGTTCGGGCCATTGGAATGTGCTGGCCGGGTTGCCTTCGGCGGCCAAGGACGAGTCGGCCTATCAGATGTTCAGCCGGCTGTTGCAAATCCGTGAAGCGACCATTCAGAAGGGACACATTACGGTGACGGACGAGGCGCGGCCGGACGGCGTCCGGACCACGCAGCTCGAGACGGTCGAGATGGCGCTCAAGGTCTATCCGGGGAAGGCGGAAGGAGACCTGCATATTTCCGCCGCGCTGCCGGCGAATGGCGCGCCCTCTTCATTTTCTTTGACCGGCACCATCGGGTTGAGCGAATCGTCTTCGACGCTGGCGGCCGAGGAACCCTATTCCGTCCGGCCGGCCTTCCAATTCGAAGGCGAGATCGAGACCACGAACCTTCGGCTGCGGGAAGCCGCCGACTTCTTCGGCCCCAGGCCGGTTCCTCCCCAACTGCAAGGCGGCGCCAGTCTCCAGAGCCGTATTCGGGTTGCGCCCGGTGTGGCTGGCTATGATGTGGTGCTGTCCGAGATTGCGGCCAACGTGGATGAACTGGCGGTGACGGGCAAGGCCAATCTGGCCGGGCTGCTGACTTCTCAACCAACCTTTTCCATCACCTTCGCCGCACCGTCGATCGATCTGCGCTCACTCTTCACCAGGATTCCTGCCCAGTGGATTCATGCCCAACTGCCTGCCATCGTCGAGCAGCGCCAGTTGGGAGGCACCGTCCAAATTCTCTCCGCCACACTGACGGGCGCCACGGCGCCCAGCCCGCAGTTGTCATTGACCGGTGATTTCCGGATCGAAAAAGGCATGGCCCTGATCGGCAACGATCGTGTGCCGACCCAGAACCTGGCCGCGATCGTTTCGGTGGAGCCGGGACGCATCCGCGTCGGCAAGGTGACGGGCGCCTACGGTTCACTGCAAATCACGGACGGGAAAGCCCTGGTGTCGTTCCTGGACGACGGCCCCTGGATGGAACTGGATGTCAGCGGCGACATGAGCGCCGCCGACCTGGTGAAGTTTTTGACCAAAACCATTCGCGCGGACAAGCTCACGTCGCTCCTGGCCCAATCGCGCGACATCGAAGGCCAGACCCATCCGACGTTTCGGTTGGTCGGCCCCCTGGACAAACCCGAGGGCATTACCTTCGCAGGCGGGGAGGTGCTGGCCGAACAGGTCAGCCTCATGAATCCGTCGCTGCCACAACGTCTCACGGCCATGCGCGGCCGTATCGTGTTCTCGCAAACCGGCGGCGCGCAGTTCGATCAAGTCACGGCCAACGTGGGAGAGGCGCAGCTGCAATTCAACGGGATGATCAGCGGAGGCACGCCGAGCGTGTTTCAGGATTTCGTCATTCGTGCGAAGGGCAGCGCCTCGCAGCTGCGGCAGATGGTGTCGGCAGGCACCTTTCCCGACGACCTGCTCTACGGCATGGTCAATGCCCGAGTGCAGCTCTCGGGACCGTCCGGGGCGCCGCATTTGCGCGGAGAGATCGGCCTGAATGAAGCCAAACTCCTGCTTCCGACGTTGGGCGAAAAACCGTTGGGCTCGCCGGCCTCCCTGGAACTGGACGCTGACGTCACCAAAGGCATCGGCCTCGTGATTTCGCGCCTGGAACTGGTCGTACCACCCTTGCGCCTGCCGTTGAAGGGTCGGATCACCCTCGGCGATCAGTTTTCCATCGACGCGTCGCTCGCCACAGGCACGGTATCGGTCTCCAGTCTTCCCGACTGGGTGTATCGCAGCGGCTTCGAAGCCGGCAATCTCGAAGTGTCCATGGATGTGAAGGGTTCGGATGCCGAGTGGAAAAACTGGCGCGCCGGCGGTTGGCTGGCACTGACCAATGGCCTGATGACGCTCAAAGGCGTGGACGGCGCGGTGGAAGACATCTACCTTCGCTTGAAGTTCTCCAAAAACATCGCCGACATCAAACAGCTCTCGTTCCGTATCAAAGACAGCGATGTGAGCCTGTCCGGCGCCTTGAAGAATTGGACGACCAAGCCGGTCATCGCGGTCAAAATCGAGTCGGCGCAAATGGACCTGGACCTGCTGATCCCGAAAGGCCATCGCTCGCCGATCCGGGAATTCCTGGAAACGCTCGCCTCGACCAGTCAAGTCAGCGCGACCGCCACCATTGAAAAGGGCTTCTACAAACATTTGCGCTTCGGCGGATTGTCGGGGCGGCTGACTATTCAAGACGGCATGCTGGATCTCGATCGGGTCGTCGCGCAATCGGGGACCGGGCATGCGGCAGGGCGGATGCTCGTGCGCCTTCCCAAGGGCGAACCGGCCGAAACGGAAACCTCGGTCCGGATGACGGGCATTCCCGCCGAAGCCATGCTGCAGTTGCTGGGCGCGCATGATCAACCCGTCACCGGCGATATGAAACTCACCGGCGCGCTGCGCGGACATGGACGCAATCCGCATGGCGTGTTGCCCACGCTCAACGGCAAAGTGGAACTGGTGCTACAGGACGGACGCATTCTCAAAACGGAGAAACGCGCCATCTGGAAAATTCTCTCCATCCTGAATCTACCCGCCGTACTCCAAGGGAAAGTGGATCTGGAAAAGGAGGGCCTGCAGTACAATCGCGCCAGTGCCACGCTCACGGTGCAAAACGGGCTCGTCAAAACACAAAACATCATCCTGGACAGCGCGGTGCTGAAGATTTCGGCCGTTGGCACCTACGACATGCCCACCGATCAGCTCGACATGATCTGGGCGGTGAGCCCGTTCGGATCGTACTCGCAGTTCTTGAAATCGATTCCGCTCTTCGGACGATTGGTCGCGGGAGATCGCAAGGGCCTGGCCACGGCCCTGTTCCAAGTGAAGGGATCCATCGACGATCCGCAAGTGACCTACATGCCGATGAAGTCCTTTACCACCGGCCTGACGGGCGTGGCGCAACTCGCCTTCGATCTGCTGAAGAATACGGTGATGCTGCCGATCGACATTCTCGCGCCGCAGGAGGAGAAGGAACCGCTGTTCGATCCGTCATTGGAGATTCAGACGCCGCCTGCTGCGCCACCACCCGTCGATGTTCCTGCTGCGCCGGCTCCGGCCTCGCCTTGACCACCTCCGGAGCGCGTGATAGCATCCGATTTAGAAGATCGCCTCAACCTCATGAGCCATTCCACCGACCACAACACGAATCCTGGCCCCGGCGCGACCCTCTTCATCGCCGCCAGCGAAACTGATTCCAACCTCTACTACGCCACGAAATTCATCGCGCCCGATCCCTTTATCTACCTGGAGGTGAAGGGCGAGCGGCTGATGATCATGAGCGACCTGGAAGTTGATCGCGCGCGGCATCAAGCGACGGTCGATCGTGTGGTGTCTTATTCCGAACTGGAGCGGCGCGCGAAGGCACAGGGCGTCAAGGATCCAGGCAATATCGATGTCATCCATCTCGTGCTGCACGACGCCGGCGTGCATGAGATTCTGGTGCCGCCGACCTTTCCCTTTCTCCATGCCCAACGACTCCAGGAGCTCGGATACCGGCTCCGCACGAAACGCGACCCTTTTTATGAAAGCCGGGTGGTGAAATCTGCCGAAGAAGTCCGGCACATCGAGGCGGCTCAGCGCGCGACCGAAAAGGCCGTGGCCGCTGCGCATGAAAGCCTGCGTCGCGCCGACATTCGCGACAACGTCCTCTGGCTCGACGGAGAGGTGCTGACCTCGGAACGAGTGAAGAAACTCATCAACGTGGCCCTGATGGAATGTGACTGCGTGGCGCAGCATACCATCGTGGCCGGCGGGGAGCGGGCCTGCGATCCTCACGACGAAGGCAGTGGCCCGTTGCCGGCCCATCGCAGCATTATTTTCGATGTGTTCCCGCGCTCGGCCGATTCCCGCTACTTTGCCGACATGTCGCGGACAGTGGTGCGCGGACGGCCATCACCCGAATTGACGAAGCTCTACCAGACCGTGAAGGACGCGCAGGAAGAAGCCATCACCAAAATTCGCGACGGCGCCGACGGCGCGGTCATCCACCAAGGCATTTGTGATCGGTTCGAGAAGGCCGGCTATAAGACCGGGGTGGTGAACGGTCGCATGCAAGGCTATTTCCACGGCACGGGACACGGCGTGGGACTGGACATTCATGAAGCGCCTCGCATCAGCCGGACCGGGTCATTGCTCCAGGAAGGCCATGTCGTCACGGTAGAACCTGGCCTCTACTATCCCGGTCTCGGCGCCGTGCGCATCGAAGACATGGTGCTCGTGACCAAAGACGGCTGCCGGAATCTGACGAATTACCCGAAGGTCTTCGAACTGGGATAAGCACATAAATCTCTGAATTCTCGGTTTTGAGTGGTGAGTGTTTAGTGGTGGAAGCGGTCTAGCAACTCAAGACTCAGCACTCAGGACTCAACACTCGGATCTCTGGTTCTCGCACCCCACGTTGTTATGCGCCTCACCTTCACGATCCAGCGCTTCAATCCCGAAACCGACCAGCACCCGCACCAGGAAGAGTACCGCCTCGACATTGGACGAGGCATGACGGTGCTCGAAGCGTTGATCCGCATCAAGAACGAACTCGACGGCCGCCTAGCGCTGCGCTATTCCTGCCGTTCGGCCATCTGCGGGTCCTGTGCCATGCTGATCAACGGCACACAAAAGCTGGCCTGCCGCACGTCCATCCGGAAAGAGCTGGAGCGGCATGGAAGAATCACCGTCGCCCCCTTGCCGAATCTTCCGGTCATCAAGGATCTGGTCGTCGATATGGCGCCCTTCTGGGACAAGATCCGGGCGGTCACGCCCTGGCTCACCCCGATCACCCACCCGACCAAACGCTACGGATCATCAGGGCAACTGCGCCTGCTGCCGGACAGTTATCAATTTCACAACGTGGACGCCTGCATCATGTGCGCGGCTTGTGTCGCCGCCTGCACCTCCCACGAGGTCTCACGCGGGTTTCTCGGCCCGGCAGCGCTTGCCAAAGCGGCGCGTTTTGTGGCGGACCCGCGCGAACCGGCGGATGCCAAACAGGTACGCCTCGCCGCGCTTCAGGAGGCCGACGGCATCTGGGATTGCACCCGCTGCAACATGTGCGTGCAGGTCTGCCCGAAAGACGTTCAGCCGATGGAGGCGATCATTCGACTGCGCCGCTCCTCGCTGCGGCATGGGCTGACCACCGCCGAAGGCGCACGCCATATCACCAGCTTTGTGGATCTCGTCCGCCAGGAGGGGCGCTTGAACGAGGCCTTGATGCCGCTCAAAGTTCTCGGATTCAACCTGCGACGGGTACTCGATGTCATGCCGCTCGGTGTTCGCATGTTCTTCAAAGGCAAGGTCCCGCTGCCGTTCGGACATACCATTCCAGGGATCGAACAGGTTCGGGCGATCTTCGCCGCGGCACGACGACGGACCACGCGCATCTGACGCCCATGTCGGGCACCTTCCGATTCCTCGATGAGATTGCCGTCGCCGATATGGCCTTCGAGGCTGAAGGCGATTCTCTTCCGGCGCTGTTCGATGCCGCAACGCAAGCGCTCCTGGAAAGTCTGGCCGATCCCGCTACCGTTGCTCAGACCTGGCAGCAGACCGTCAACATGGAAGAACCGGACATCGAGACGTTACTCTTCGAGTGGCTGAACCGGCTCGTGTATCTGAAAGACGCGCAAGCCGTCGTATTTCATCACGCCACCGTGGCGGTGCATGCTAGGAGCCTGTCCGAGTAATCGCCCGACGAGCAATGGAAGCCGCCTTCTTAGAAGATGATCCGATGGTCTCGGCAGGGACTTGGTGATACCCACAGGGAGAGCGAACGCGTGGAGGCTTCACAGT
>WBZN01000170.1_pt1 | contig 87569 bp, 82 predicted proteins | sample 5204281 | NCBI WGS metagenome assembly WBZN01 (sample SAMN12344347, study PRJNA552823) | activated sludge metagenome | biome: Activated sludge suspended growth; feature: Nitrification reactor; material: Wastewater; isolation source: activated sludge from nitrification reactor of wastewater... | reverse complement strand
CGGTGACCGATGAGGGATGGGCCAGCACCGCATCGGCGGCGGCCGCAATGTAGTAGCCGCCGGAGGCGCCCACATCCATGATGGACGCGACGATCGGAATTTTCCGGCTGGTCTTGAAGTGTTTGAGTTCGTGATAAATGATGTCGGATGCCGTGACGGTCCCTCCCGGGCTATTGATCCGGAGCACGATCGCTTTGACGCGTTCGTCTTTGGCGGCACGTTCCAATTCTTCCTTCACGGTAGCCAGCATGCCTGGCGAGGAATAGAATCCGTCCTTGTTTTCTGAGCTGATCACGCCAGACACATCGATCATCAGGACCTTGTCCTTGCCGGTGCCGCTGACTTTGTGTTCTTCCAGGGCGCCGGGACCCGGCGGGAGATTGATCGTGACGCAGGCGGCTTGCATCAGCGCCAGGGCCAGCACCACAAGACCGGTCGAGAGCTGCCAGACGCCGGGAGCCTGACCGACGTTGCGCTTCGTAGCGAGGCGAAGGAGCTGCGGCCAGGTGCGAGGCCGCAGGCCGGAAAAAACCGGAAGTGTATTCGCAGAATTACATTGAGGATTTTTGAGGGCCGAGAACGACGCAGATGGTCGCAGGTCATTCGCCGCAGCAGAGCGGTCAATGTCGGACAGGCTCCTACGCATGGTGTGTCTCCATCAATGTGACAAATTGTTCAAATAGGTAGGCGGAATCATGTGGGCCAGGAGACGCTTCGGGATGGTATTGCACCGAAAAGACGGGGCGATCCAGGCAGCGCATGCCTTCGACCGATCCGTCGTTCAGGCTGGTGTGCGTCAATTGCACGCGCCCGAACGGCGTGTCCACGATGGGCAGGTCCTGTCCGGGGGCCGGTGTTCCGCCGGGGAACCGCACGGCAAAGTTGTGATTCTGAGACGTGATTTCCACTTTTCTCGTGCGCAAATCGATGACCGGATGATTGGCGCCATGATGGCCGAACTTCAGTTTGTAGGTGGAAAATCCCAGCGCGAGCCCCAGCAATTGGTGCCCCAGGCAGATGCCGAAAATCGGCACGCGGCCGATGAGCTCACGGAGCGCCGTCATGGCGTAGGGCACACCTTCCGGGTCACCGGGACCATTCGAGAGGAACAACCCTTGCGGCTTCAGGGCCAACACCTCCTTCGCCGGAGTCGAGGCCGGCACCACGGTGACCTCGCAGCCGACATCGACCAGCCGCCGGAGAATATTCTGTTTGACGCCGAAATCGTAGGCGACGACGCGCCAGGTTTTTTTTGTGGCCTGTGCGGCGCCCTGTTCCGGCATCGTGATCTTCGGCGCCCAATCACCCGTTCCTTCCGTCCAGGGATAAGGAAGTTCGCAGGTGACGGTCGCTGCCAGATCACGCCCGATGATGCTCGGCGCCTGCCGGGCTTTTTCCGCCACGCGGCGGGGGTCGAGATCGATGTGGGAAATGACTCCCGGTTGGGCGCCCCGTTCGCGCAAGTGCCTGGTGAGAGCTCTGGTATCGATGCCCTCTATCGCCACGATATTCGCCGCCTGCAGATACTCTTGCAGCGTCGCCTTGCCGCGCCAGTTACTCGCCAGACGGCTGGACTCCTTGACGACGAACCCTTCGGCCCAGATTTTCCTTGATTCGACGTCCTCCGGTGTGACGCCATAGTTGCCGATCTGTGGAGAGGTCATGGTGACGATTTGCCCGCGATACGAGGGATCGGTCAGCACTTCCTGATAGCCGGTCATGGCCGTGTTGAACACGACTTCACCGCCGGTCTCCCCTTCCGCGCCCAAAGCTCGTCCTTCGAACCAGGTTCCATCGGCGAGCGCAAGAATCGCTTTCTTCACGATCACTCCTTCACTCGGATCCAGGATCGCACGCGCAGGGTCACCAGCGCGATACCGAGCCCCACATTCAGGATATACAGCACCCGTACCGGTTTATGTAGCTGAAAGAACGCCTCGAAGGCGGCTTTCCTCGCCTCTTCGCCTTTGGAGGCAAAGGCCTGCGCTTGCAAGGCGGCCGCCTGAGGGTGCAGCACAAATGTGATCACACCGGCGGTGAGCAGCATCGCGCCGAGCACCAACCATTCGGTTCTAGTGATGGCCTCATCCGCCAGTCCTTGTTGATACAGCCAGGCGCGCCAGAGGATGCCGGCGATCAGGATCGCCCCTGCGCCGAGCACCAGGCGATTGTACCCCTCGAACGCGCGAGTCAAAAAAAACCCGCCCGTATCCTGCCCGCCGAAAGTGTTGAACACGGCGGGAATCACGGCTGCCACGAGCACCAGAAGCCCGCCGATCCAGACGGCCAGGGCCAACATCTCGCAGGTGACACAGGCGATTAATCCTTGCCGCACAATCGTCTGTTCCTACGCCGGCCGCCCGGGGCGGTCGAGTTCGTAGACGACCCGCCCGGAGACGATCGTCGTGGTGACGCGCCCTTTGACCTTCCACCCGGCGAACGGCGTGTTCCGGCTCTTAGAACGGAACCGCGCCGGATCCACTTCCCACTCAAGCGTGGGATCGACGATAGCCACGTCGGCCGGAGCGCCGGCGGCCAGGGTGCCGGCGTTGAGGCTAAAGGCCTTTGCCGGCGCCGTCGCAAGCTTATCGACCGCCGATTCCAGCGTGAGCACGCCTTCTTCGACCAACGCCAGGGTCAGCGGCAAGGCCGTTTCCAGGCCCACGATGCCGAACGGGGCTTCGGTGAATTCCTGTTGTTTCTCCTGCGTCGCATGCGGCGCATGGTCGGTCGCAATCACGTCGATCGTGCCGTCGCGCAATCCCTCCTTGATCGCCTGCACATCCTGACTGGTCCTCAACGGAGGATTCATTTTGGCGTGCGTATTGTAGCCGCGCGTGGTTTCCTCCGTGAGGGTAAAGTGATGTGGACAGGCTTCCGCCGTGACCTTGAGGCCGCGCGCCTTGGCTTCGCGCACCATGCGGACCGAGCCGGCGGTGCTGATGTGCGCCAGATGCAGACGTGCTCCGGTCAGTTCGGCCAGGGAGACGTTGCGCGCCACCATCACATCCTCCGCGGCCGAAGGAATGCCCGGCAATCCGAGTTCGGTCGAGATCACCCCTTCATTCATGCATCCGCCTTCGGAGAGATGCAAATCCTCGCAGTGATCGACAACCGGCACGTCGAAGGCTCGCGCGTATTCCATGGCGCGTCGCATCACGAGACTGTTCATCACCGGCTTCCCATCGTCGGAAATCGCGACGCATCCGGCGCGACGCAGGTCGCCGATCTCGGCCAATTCCTTGCCTTCAGATCGTTTCGTGATGGCGCCGATCGGGTAGAGGTTGGCGTTGCCCGCCGCCTTCGCCCGTTCGAGCATGAATTCGGTGACTGCCTGGTTGTCGTTCACGGGATTGGTGTTGGGCATGGCGCAGACGGTGGTGAAGCCCCCCGCGACGGCCGCTTCCGTTCCCGACTGAATCGTTTCCTTGTACTCAAAGCCCGGTTCGCGGAAGTGCACATGGAGATCCACGAAGCCAGGGAGCACCAACTGTCCGGCGGCCTGAATCACTGTCGCGCCGGCCGGTGCGGCGAGGGTTTGCCCCACGGCTGAAATCTTCCCGTTTTCAATGAGAACATCCGCGACGCCGTTGACGCGTCCGGGATCGATGACGTGACCGCCCTTGATCAAGATCATAATGCGTTGCTCAGCTCCCCCGTTCAACCAGGTGAATCATGACATTCTTGTGCGAGTGACTCCGTGCCCGGCCATCATCCCAGGAAGACATGGCTCGCTCATTATCGCGTGCTAGGCATTGGCTCCCGACATGAGGTACAAAATCCCCATACGCACCGCCACGCCGTTGGCCACTTGATCGAGAATGACGGACGACAGACTGTCTGCCACGTCGGGCGCGATTTCGACGCCCCGGTTAATGGGACCGGGATGCATGACGATGGCGCCCGGTTCGGCGAGTTTCACCCGCTCGTTGGTCAGTCCATACTGCCGCGCATATTCGCGAATGGTCGGAAACAAGGCGCGACCCTGCCGCTCGAGTTGCAGTCGCAGCATCATGATGACATGCACACCACGCAGCGCTTCATCCAGGTTGTAGTACACCTGCGCGCCGAGTTGGTTGATGTGCAAGGGAATCATCGTCGGCGGCCCCACGACCCGCACCTCGGCTCCAAGTTTGGTGAGGGCGAAAATATTGGAGCGGGCGACGCGGCTGTGCGCGACGTCGCCGACAATTGCCACCTTGAGTCCGGCGAACCCCATGCCCCGGCTGCGGATGGTATAGAGGTCGAGCAAGGCCTGCGTCGGATGTTCGTGCCACCCGTCGCCGGCATTGATGACCGAAGACTTCACCCCCCGCGCCAGGGTCTCCGCCGCGCCTGCGGAAGAATGTCGCAACACAATGATATCCGCCTGCATGGCTTCAATATTCCGCGCGGTGTCCAGAAGCGTTTCGCCTTTGACCACGCTGCTGGACGAGGGCGAAAAGTTGATGACATCGGCGCTCAGCCGTTTGGCGGCCAACTCAAAGGACGTTCGGGTTCTTGTGCTCGGCTCGAAGAAGAGATTCACCACGGTCTTGCCCCGCAGGGCCGGCACCTTCTTGATTTCCCGGCCGGAGACTTCTTTGAAGGAATCCGCGGTGTCCAGGATCAAGGCGATGTCGGTAGCCGACAGGGTGCTCAGGCTGAGCAGGTCTTTTCGTTTGAGCCCCACGACAATGTCTCCGGTTACGCCCTGAGGATGACCACGCGGTCCTCTTCCCCGTTTTCTTCGAGATGGACCTCAATGGCCTCGTCGCGCGAGGTGGGAATATTTTTTCCGATGTAGTTGGCTTTGATCGGTAGCTGCCGGTGGCCGCGATCGACCAGCACCGCCAATTGAATTTCCGCCGGCCGCCCCAGATCGATCAATCCGTCCATGGCGGCGCGGATGGTCCGGCCGGTAAACAGCACATCGTCGACGAGCACCACCTTCAGGTCGGATATTTTGAACGGCACGGAAGTGGTGCGGAGGATCGGTTGATCCTTGCGCAGCGAGAGGTCGTCCCGATAGAGCGTAATATCCAGTTCGCCGATCGGAATCTGCGTGCCTTCAATGTCATGGATGCGGCGCACGAGTCGATGGGCCAGATGGACCCCTCCTGTCCGGATGCCGACCAATGCGAGGTCGTGAATCCCTTTATTCCGTTCCAGGATTTCATGGGCGATGCGAGTCACGGCGCGGGCGATATCACCCGCGTCCATCACGACGTGCTCCTGCCGGTTGCCTGTTGTCGGTTCTGTCGTCATAGGTGGCGAATCAGCGGCGGGCACAAAAAAACCTTCTCCTCCGGAGTGGACGAGAAGGTGCGGGTTGTCCGACGGCTTGGGCCGTGCATCATAGTCATGAGCTCCTTACCCACCTCACAGGATGAGCGTTAAAGGCGAGCCGATCTTAACGAGTTGGTCCTACCGTGTCAAGAATTCTATGCCTGAGACGAGCCTGAGTGGGAGAGGGATGGCTTCATTGACTCCCTGCATGCCATTTGTTAGCTTCGTGCCATCGAGAGGGGTCTCTCTCTCCCGTTGTCGTTCAGGTCACCCAGATTCATCGGCTCCCATCGTGAAAGGATCGCGCATGACTTCCTCTTCTGGTTCCACCGCAACCCCTGATCTGTTGACCGCCCTGGCCAATAAAGCGACCACCCTTCGCATCGACAGCGTGAAGGCGACGAGCGAAGCCGGGAGCGGCCATCCCTCCAGCTGTTGCTCTGCCGCGGACATTGTTGCGGTGTTGTTTTTCTCCGTCATGCGGTATGACCCCAAGAATCCGAAGTTGCCGAACAGCGACCGGTTTGTCCTCTCCAAGGGCCATGCGGCGCCCCTGCTGTATGCGGCCTGGGCGGAAGCGGGTTTGTTTCCCAAGGCGGAATTGCTGAAGTTGCGCACGCTCGGCTCCGATCTCGAAGGTCATCCGACTCCCCGCCTCTCCTTCGTGGACATGGCGACCGGGTCGTTGGGCCAGGGGCTGCCGGCCGGTGTCGGTCTCGCGTTCAATGCGAAGGCGATCGATAAGACCGACTACCGCACCTATGTCTTGATGGGCGACGGCGAATCCGTCGAGGGGTCGGTCTGGGAAGCGGCAGATGTGGCCCGGCAAACGGGGCTGGATAATCTCTGCGCGATCGTGGACGTGAACCGTTTGGGCCAAAGCGATCCGACGATGCTGCAGCATGATATGGCGGCCTACCGCGCTCGTTGGAGCGGGTTCGGCTGGCATGCCATCGTGGTGGACGGTCACGATATCGGCGCCCTGGTGGCGGCGTTCGCAGAGGCCGCCAAAACCAAGGGGCGGCCGACGGTGCTGCTGGCGAAGACCTTCAAGGGGCGCGGCATTTCCTTTGTGGAAGATCATCCGGACTGGCATGGGAAACCCCTGAAGAAGGGCGAAGAAACTCAAAAGGCGCTGGACGAATTGACGCGTCAGTTGAAACCCAGCTCGATCCAGCCTCAGATTTCGTTGCCGACCGCGGCCAAAACGGCTTCCGCGACCAAGGGAGCGATGGCTCCTGCTCCGTACAAGCTGGGTGATGCGGTGGCGGCGCGGGAAGCATTCGGCGCCGCGCTTCTGGCGCTGGGGGAGGCAAATTCGCAGGTGGTTGCCCTCGACGCGGACGTGAAGAACTCCACCTATAGCGACAAATTCGGCAAGCGGTTTCCGGACCGGTTCCTCGAAAATTTTATCGCCGAACAGACGATGTTGGGCGCTGCGGCCGGCATTGCCGCCTGCGGCAAGATTCCCTTCGTCGCGACCTTCGCCGCATTTTTCACGCGGGCCTATGATTTTATTCGCATGGCGGCGATCAGCCAGTCGAACATTAAACTGGTGGGGACTCATGTCGGTGTCAGTATCGGCGAGGATGGCCCGTCGCAGATGGGGCTCGAAGATCTGGCCATGATGTCGACCCAGCCCGGCGTGACCGTGCTCTACCCGTCCGACGGCCAGTCGATGTACAAATTAATGGAGTCGGCCGCGGCCCATCAGGGCATGGTGTATCTGCGCGCCGGTCGTCCCAAAACTCCGGTGATCTATGGCGGGGATGAGACGTTCCGAATCGGCGGATCCAAAGTCCTTCGGCAGAGTGCCGCCGATCAGCTCACGATTGTCGCCGCGGGTGTCACGCTCTTCGAAGCCCTCAAGGCCCACGACCAGCTGAAGGCGGCCGGCATTGCCACCCGCGTGGTGGATTTGTACAGTATCGTGCCCGTCGATCAGGCCGCCTTGATCGACTGCGCGCGGGCTACGGGTGGCCGCTTCCTGACCGTCGAGGATCATTATGCGCACGGCGGCATCGGCGACGCTGTGTTGAGCGCATTGGCGTCCGAGGGCGTGACGGTTCGCAAGTTGGCCATCCGGGAGATTCCGCGCAGCGGAAAACCGGATGAGCTCGTGGATCATTTCGGAATTGGAGTGCGTTCGATTGTCGAAGCAGCCAAAGACATCGCCAAAGCCGCCCACCGCTGAACGGTCCGGCCCCGACGCGCCTGCCGCGTTGACTCAGATTCCTCTGCTCCAGATTCTCAGCGCCCAGGATCGCCAGAAGGTCCTGGGCGAGATGACCGAAACCCGCTACGGCAAGGGCGAGTATATCTTCCGCGAGGGCGATCCGACGGAATACTTCCACATCGTCAAGGAAGGATCGGTCAAGTGCGTCAAGTCGTCGCTCGACGGAAAGGAGTGCACGCTCAAAGTCCTGATGCCGGGTGATTTGTTCTGCTGCGACGCGGCGACGTTCGACGGAGCCTATCATCCGGGGACCGCCCAGCCCATGGGCGATGTCAGTGTGCTCCGCATGAAAAAAGAGGCCTACTTCAAGATGCTGCGGGCGAATCCCGATGCCGCGATGGAAGTTATCCGGTATCTGGGAAACCGGCTCAACGAAGCCCAAGAAAAGGCCAAGGTGCTCGCCCTTGACCGGGCCGATCAACGATTAGCCTCCTTGTTGGCGAACCTGGCCGAACGCAGCGGCATCAAGGAGCCGAACGGGATTCGGGTGACCGTTCGGCTGACGCGTCAGGATATGGCGAACATGGTGGGCGTGACCACCGAAACCGCGATCCGGATCATGGCGCGGTTTAAGAAAGACCGGTTGGTGTCCGGAACGGCTGCCCGCCTCGTCATCCGGGATCTTCCCAGGCTCAGACTCCTCGCCTCCACGTAATTGTTTTCACGACAATGGGTCTATTTTTTCAAAACATGACAATTGTCATGTTTTATTGACGATGTTTTCCCGTATGGTGCAGGCAGAGGCGCAGCATTCGAGCGTGACGAATGTGGATCCGGGAGCAGCGCGTTCCCGGGCGCCAAGTCAACCCGAGGGATCTGGAGGCACCGATGCAACCACGTAGAGAGAACCATGAACACAAGGGCGGACGGATGAAGGCGGCATTGCGCATGGGCATGGCCCTGGGGTTAGTGGCAGGGATGGCGCTTTCGGCTCAGGCGAAGACCCACGATATCCAGATGACCGCGGTGGAGACGGATATCGTCATCGACGGCGGCGGCGAAAAATATGCCGCCTGGACGTTCAACGGGCAGTTCCCCGGCCCAGTCGTGCGGGTGACGGAAGGCGATACCATCAATTTCACATTGACCAATCCGGAGACCAACAAGAATCCGCATGCCATGGATTTCCATGCGGCGGAAATCGATTTCCTGAAAAACTATCGAGCGATCAATGCCGGTGAAACCATCAGCTTCACGTTCACGGCGAAGAAGCCGGGCGTGTTCTTCTATCACTGCGGGGCTCCGCCCATGATCCAACACGTCGCGCGCGGCATGTTCGGGGCGATCATTGTGGATCCGAAAGATGCCACAGTGTGGCCGAAGGCGGATCGGGAATATGTGTTGGTGCAGTCGGAGTTCTACAAAAATCCGAATGACGTCCAGGCGATGTTCGACCGCAAGTACGACGGCATGCTGTTCAACGGCGGTATCTTCAAGTATCACCCGTTCGTCACCGGTGGAGGAAAACTGGATGCCAAGCCGGGAGAGCGTGTGCGCATTTATTTCGTCAACGCCGGCCCGAACGAGTTTTCCTCGTTCCATCCGATCGGTGAGATTTGGGACAACGTGTACGAGAGCGGTAATCCCGCCAATAATCTGAAAGGCGTGCAAACGTACGTGGTGGGACCGGGTAGCGCGGCCACCTTTGATGTCGTGGTGGAATCCGCCGGGGCCTATCCGCTCGTCACACATTCTTTGACGGGTGCGTTGCGCGGCGCGATTGCGGTGTTGCTGGCGGGGCCGGATGCGAAACCGGCGCCGTTAATGCCGATGGTGCCGTGGGAATTGCCGGCCAAGTAATCCCGGCCTGGGGCGAAATGATCCGGCCGGCCCGATCGGGCCGGCCGGTTACTCTGAGAGAACATGATGCCGACACCATTCAGTCACGGATCGTGGTTTTTGGGGGATGCCGATGCGATGTCCTGGGATGACGCTGAGCTGCTTACTCCTGTCCGTCGGGTGCCTCGCGAGTCCGGTCAATGCCGACACCTCGCGCGAGCGAGTGGCGCTCTTCTTATCCGGCCAAGGCTGTCTCTCTTCCCGCGGGACTATCGCTGCGGAGCTGGCGCAAGTCCCAGGCGTCACCCGCGTGGATGTGGAGAGCGTTCCTGACCATGCCCTGGTTGATGTGGTGAGCGGCGCGGTGACTCCGGAGGAGCTGCTCGCGGCAGCGCGGCGTCCTACGCTCAAGGGTGCGCGCTGTGAGGTGGAGATCATGAAGTCATGCATTTCCGCCGGGCCTTCTCCGGCCGATCGTTAACCCGCGCATGCAACGATGTGACCGATCCCAGAGACTGGACTACCCTCACGCCAAGATCTGTCATGCGGACGACGGGCGCCACGGGGCAAACATGGAGGGCCTTGATCTGCCGGCTGGCTGCGATGGCCGGGGCCTGGCTGCTGTCCGTGACGCCGGTGATCGCTCAGGAGGCGGTGCTCGAATTTCCCATCCGGCCCTTTAATGTCGATGTGATGCTGCGCCAGCAGACGTTCGCACCGGATGATCGTGAGATCGGCGTGCAACTCGGAATCACGGCGTTACGCTATGGCAATGTCGAGGTTCGGGCCATTTATCAGTTCTTCAGTATTCACACGCAGGAATTCAGGACCGACCAGCATTCCCTGTTTCTTAATCCTCGCTGGAACAATTTCATCGACATCCTGGATTTCCCGAAACACAAACCGATCAGCCGCATCATCCGCCACGTGCTGTTCGGACCATTGGAGGACCGGGCGGTGCCCTACGTCGGCGTGCTCGCCGGGGGCGTCCTGCCCGGTCCCGGAAACCATGCGCCCGGCCACTTAATCGGCGGCCAGGTTGGCGTGCGATTTCCGGTCGCGCAGAGTCTTTCGGTCGATATCAGTGTGCAGTACAGTCAATACGGGGTGGATTTTCGAGGGGACGCAGGGCAGGCGCAGCAATGGGTATTCCTGACAGGTGTGCGATTTTAAACAAGTCGTCCTGGTGCAGGAGGGGCTGGCCGGCCCTGTTTTGCCTGCTGCTGTCCGGCTGCGGGCTGCTCATCGATGCGGTTGAACGGGTCTGGCCGGTCACGGGCAGCAAAGTCGATATCATCTGCGAGCGCGGGCGTGTCCAGGTCGGCCTGGCGATGGAGCCGTTCCGGCCCTTCGTCTTTCCAACGATCTGGACGGACGAAGGAGCTCGCGTAACGGGGCTCGATGTCGAACTGACCCGGGCCATGACCGACGAACTCTCGCGGCGGTGCGGACAACCGGTGATCCCCGTCTTGCATCTCGTGCGCTTCAGGGACCTGTTCCGGCTCTTGAATGAGGGGCATTTGGATTGGTTTGTGTCGGCCGTGGCGACGAATACTCCCGCCCCTTCCCGCGCCGGAGTCGCCTATTCCCTCCCGTATTTTTACGGCGGCGGCATCAGCGGGATTACCACCAGTGCGGCGGTGCTGGAGCGGGTGCGGGTGAATGTTCAGGAACAGGCGAGGCATCCCGCGGCCGACCGGCTGGCGGCTACGAGCCATGCGTTGGACGGGCTCACGATTGCGGTACAGGATGAAACCAGCGCGTATTACTATGCCGAGGCGAACGGGGGCGCCAACCGGCTGATCGTGTGCGATTCCCTGCCCGCGGCGTTCGAATATGCCGATGGGCAGACCGAGCCGCGCATCGACATCATTCTCGGCGCCCAACCGGTGCTGGAGTATATGGTGAAACGTGTTCGCAAGGACTGGTCTCTCCTGACCCATGAAAGCGGCCGACCCTTGTTTCTGACTAAAGCTGACTATGGGGTCGTTGTAGCGGAAGAAAGTTACCGCCTGCGGTGGCTGGTGAATGATCTACTGTTGAAATTGGACGAGTCAGGCCGTCTGGGCGAGATGCGGACACGCTGGCTTGAAGAGGAGTACGCCTTTCCCCGGCGAGCCTCTCTGGAGGGATTGCCCTTCGATGTGGAAAAAATGGCGGCCCACTATATCCAGGGCGCTTGCCGCAGCAGGTCCGGGTCATGACAGCAGGGAGAGGAGAACGATCATGAGACGTCGCGCAGCATGGTTTCTGGCTGCAGTTGTGCTGTTGATGACCGTGCATCCTCCGGTGAGCATGGCGGTCGAACGAGCCGAGGCGGAGGAAACGGCGCGCCTCCTGGCGAAACTCCTGGAATCCGGGCGCGCCGTCATCGAGCGCAACCAGTCGTTGATCGACGATCCTCACAAGGGGGAAAAAGGATTCACGCCGGAATTATTCGAGCAGCAATTGGTGCGGGAGTTTCACGTAAAGACAGGGATCGACCTGGCGGCGCTGCCCACGGCGCCGGTGTCCATTCTCGTTCCGCCGCTGGCCAAGGAGCTCCTGCCGGCGTTGGTCCAGGCCAGCCGGGAGGTCGTACGCGACGCGCAGGTGGTCATCAATCAGCGCGGCATCGGCTATAAGAATTTTATTCCGGCCACCTACGGCAGCCAGGCGTCAGCGCGATTTTCGAAGGCCGCGCACGTGCGGCTCAAGCAGACAGCCATTCATGCCCGGAATCCGAAAAACGAGCCCGACGAGTACGAAGCATCGGTGCTGACATGGCTATCCGCGAGGCCCAGGGCTGAGGCCTATGTGAGCGAGTTGACCGATGAGGGACGCACCTTACGGGTGGTGATGCCGATTTATTACGCCAAGGACTGCCTGTCCTGCCATGGTGAACCGAAAGGTGATCTCGACATCTCCGGTTATCCCAAGGAGGGGCATAAGGAAGGCGATCTTGCCGGAGCCATCACGGTCACCGCACCGCTGGGAACTCGATAATCTCAGGGATTCGGCGCGACAAACACGAGCACTTTTAGACGCTGCGCGCTGTGATTCCTGACCCCATGTTCCTCACCAGCGGCCGCCATCGTTCCCTGCCCGGCTCCCAGCACGCGTTTTTCCGGGCCGACCTGAAACGTGCCTTCGCCCTCCAGCACGATGTAGACCTTGTCCTGTTCGCCGTGAATATGACCCTTCTGTTCCTGCCCTGGTTCGAAACAATAGATGTCGCAAAAAAACCGCGGCGTTTCGAACAGGTTATTCTTTTTCATTTTGTCCTGGCTGAACTGCTGACAATCCGAGAGGGCGATGACCTTCATGTCGTGGGCTCCACGGGTAAGGATGAATGTGTTGTGTCCGGTGTCTGCAAACGAGTCACGATCCGTTCGACGGAAATCAGATGGCGCGACAGCCCAAGGTCCTGCGCGGGAATCCCCATGGCGAGACCGAGCAATTGCGGGAGATGGAGAATGGGAAGGTTCAGTTCAGTCTTCACCGCCCGCCCCGCGCGCTCCTGGTAGATATCCAGGCTCATATGACAGAGCGGACAGGGCGTCACCATAAAGTCTGCACCATGGTCCTTCGCGTCCTTCATATTCGTGCCGGCCATGGCCACCGCGATGGCTTCCTTCTCCAGGATAATCGGGAAGCCGCAACATTTGGTCCGGCCCGCGTAGGCGACCGGCTCTCCGCCGACGGCACGAATGATTTTTTCCAACGAACTGGGATTTTCGGGATCATCGAAACCCAGTTCCCAGGATGGGCGCAGCATGTAGCAGCCGTAAAAAGGGGCGATACGGAAATCGCGAAAGGGCGACCGGACCGTTTCAGTGACACGGCCGAGTCCGAGATCACGCACGGCGATCCACAGGAGATGTTTCACCTGCACGCCGCCGCCGTAAGAAATGCCGTCCTGCGCGAGCATCTTGTTCACCCGCTCAAGGGTTGCCGGCTCGTGTTTCAGGCGCCGATTGGCTGCGCTCATGACTCCCTGGCAGGTGCCGCAAATCGTCATCACGTCCAGTCCCATCCGTTCGGCCTGGGCGAAGGTGCGGGCATTGAGCGCGAGAGCCAGGTCCGGGTCCGCTTCCCCGATGACCCCGGCACCGCAGCAGGACGAGGCCGCGAGTTCAACGACCTCGATGCCCAGGCGGCCGATGATGGCCATGGTGGATTGGTAGAGTTCAGGCGTTGCGCCTTTGGCAGCGCAACCGGGATAGAGGGCAAATGTGAGCGGCATAGGTCTCGTCGTGTGGTGGTCCTGCTTGTCTCCGCACCTTAACGTATTGTCCCCCTCCTTGACCAGGTCGGACCGGGATTCGTTGTCGGGGGAAAGGAGGCGTTCACAAGGAAGGCGTTGTCTTCCCGGTCAGGGCAATTTGGAAACCGTTTCCTTATAACTTTTCTTGAGATCCGCCACGGTTGCGTCCAGGTTGTCTTTCAACCTGTTCCAGGCCGAACTGGTCGAACGGCTGACCTCGTCCAGCTGCTTCCGGGCCTCTTCTTTCTTGCGTTCCAGATCCTGCAGGGCTGCTTGCAACTCTTTCCTGGCTTCTGCGGAGGCGGCCCTGGTTTTCGTTTGAAGCTCCGCGATCTTTGTTTGCATCTCAGCCAGTTCAGCCTGGACAGTTTTTTGAAAGTTGTCCTTTTGTTGCATCGTGTATTGTTTCGTGGATTCGACGGCCTCCTTCGTGTCCCGTATCATTTTCTCGGTGGTCGACGGTGACGCCTGGTCTCCGGCGGCGATGGCCCGTGGAGCCAGACCGGGCATGGCGCCCGTGAGACAGAGGAACAATAACACTCTCCCTGCGATCATGGCTGGTGCTCCTTCTTTAGGGAAACGGCCTGTAGGAGAAGGAGGGGGCGCCGCTGCGAATACCTCAACTGATCTGGCATGTTCTGTGCCGGTCCCCTTTACTCTCGAAGGTTAAGGTTTTCGGCCGAACGAGCCGAAAAGGATGTACAACGAACACAATCCCGCAACCCTAGACCTGTGGTGTGAGCCCTATATGAGTGCTGAACTTGCCCCGATCTCAGACCCTGCCTCAACCAGCCCGTTAGAGCAGCTCTTGATCGAACGGATCCGGAAAGGAGCCATCGAACTCCCGCTGTTGCCGCAGGTGGCTTCCCGAATTCTGGCCATGGTGTATGATCCCGATGCCGAAGCGGCCAAACTGGCCTCGCTCATTCATCAGGATCAGGCGCTGGCCGCCCATGTCATCCGCATTGCCAATTCTCCGGCTTACATGACCCGCAATCCCGTCGTCTCGCTGCAGCATGCCGTGTCCATGCTGGGTATGAACCTGATGTCCGAACTGGCCTTCTCCGCATCCATCAAAGGCAGCGCATTCAAAGTGCCGGGATGGGATAACGAAGTCAAGAGCCTCTGGCATTATTCTCTCGCCAGCGGAGCCTATGCCAAAGAAATTGCGCGTATGCGCCGGTTCAACGTTGAAAGCGCCTACCTGTGCGGTCTCCTGCACGGAATCGGCCGCCCGGTCGTGTTGCAAACCCTGGTCGCCCTGGCTAAGGAACGAGGCAGCGCATTGACGCAGGGTCTCCTCCATCAACTGCTCGACGGGTATTACATCCAGGTGGGTCTGCTGGTCGCCGACGAATGGGGCCTGCCTCCGCCCGTGGTGGAATCGATCGGGTTCCATGCCGATTATCACTACGCCAAAACGGCGAAGCAGGAATGTATGACGACCTGCCTGGCGGGTCGCCTGGCGAAACATTTTCTTGATCCCGACGGCTTCGATGAAGCCACGGTGCGGGAGCATTCGGTCTTTGCCGATCTGAACCTGTATCCGAAAGATATCGATGCGCTCTTGGCCCATAAGGACAAGGTACAAGCCGTCGTGGAGGCGATGCCATTGTGATGCCCGCGAGCGCCTACGACATCGTCGTGATCGGCAGCGGACCGGCCGGGCAAAAGGCTGCGATCCAGGGCGCCAAAGCCGGCAAGAAGGTCGTGCTGATCGAGCAGGAGCCCGGCATCGGCGGAAATTGCGTGTACCGCGGCACGATCCCCAGCAAGACCTTGCGCGAAACAGCGGTGCAATACGAGCGCCTGAAACGGTCGAGTGAGGTGTTCGAGGGCAAGATGCGTTTCGACGTGCCCATGACCGTCCTGTTGCATCGCCTCGACGAGGTCGTGAAAGCGCATGAGTGTTATATGGCCGGTCAAATCACGCGCAACGGCGTGACCTACCGGCACGGGCGCGCGCGACTCCTCTCGCCCCACGAAGTCCAGCTGGAAACCGTCGACGGCGCCTGCCAAACCCTGACGGCCGAAACGATCGTGCTGGCAACAGGATCTCGCCCTTCGTCGATTCCGCAGATCCCCGTCGATCACGAACATGTGCTGGATAGTGATTCGATCTTGTCGATGATCTACCTTCCCCGGTCGTTGACGATTTTGGGCGGCGGGGTCATCGCCTGCGAATATGCTTCGACCTTTGCGCTACTGGGGGTCGAAGTGACGCTCATCGACAGGGCCCCGCGCCCCCTGTCGTTCATGGACGCGGAAATCGTCGAGGTGTTTCAGCGCAGCATCGAACGCCAGGGCGGACGGTTTTACTCCGGCCACACAGTCACCGAAGTGGCCTGGGACGGCGTGTCCTCCGTCGTCTCCCGACTGGCGAACGGGATGGCGGTCAAGAGCGAAAAAATGCTGGTGGCACTGGGGCGTCGGCCGAACATTGAAGAATTGAATCTCGAGGCGGCCGGACTCACGATGGACGAGAAGGGCCGCATCCCCGTCAACGAATACGGGCAAACCTCCGTCCCGCATATTTTTGCCGCCGGCGATATGCTGGGTCGTCCCCCGGCCCTGGCCTCACAAGCGATGGAGGATGGTCGTCGGGCCGTCAGTTACGCCTTAGGCCTCCCGGTCGGTGAATCGCTCAATCAGGTGCCAATCGGGATCTATACCATTCCGGAGATCGCCTCTATCGGCCTGGATGAGGAACAGGCTGCGGCCCGATATCGGGGGCCGATCATCGGCCGCGCTCCGTTTACGGAAATTGCCAAGGGGCAGATCACCGGCGCGTGCAACGGGCTACTGAAACTGGTCGCCGATCCGTCCGGGGAGCGCCTCCTGGGCGTCCAGATTGTGGGCGAGAATGCGGCGGAACTGATTCATCTCGGCCAGATGGCGTTGCAGGACGGGGCGGCCATCGATCGGTTCATCGATACCATTTTCAGCTTTCCCACGTTTGCCGAAGCCTACCGCGTCGCCGCCCTCGACATTTTGGGCCAACGCCGTAAACGGCAGGACGATGCCCAAGCGGCCTGATCGTCCGGATTCCCCTCCCCGGTTCCTTTGACCCCCATCCCCGATCTGCGTTACTCTCTCCATCGGCCGGTCTTCCGATCGATGGAGGTGGTTCATGAATCGTGAGGAGCGTCGCCGGGAAGAAAAGTTACAGGGGAAAAGCGCGGGAGGCGCAGCGGCTGCCGCGGCCGGTTTGCGCGAGGCCCAGATGCATCATCAGGCCGGACGCCTGGATGACGCGGAACGGGGCTATCAGCAGCTACTCGCACGAATCCCTGCCCAGCCGGATGCCCTGCACGGGTTGGGTCTGCTGTTGTACCGGCGCGGGAACTTCCGGGACGCGTTGACCCGTCTTGCCCAGGCTCGGGCTGCCGATGCGGGTAACCCCGTCTATTGCTTTAACCATGGCGTCGTGCTCCAACGGGCGGGACTCCTCCCCGACGCGGTTGAAGCCTACACTCGAGCCATTCAGCTCAACCCGCGTTACATCGACCCCCGCACGAACCTCGGGAATGTCTATAAAGAGTTAGGACGTTTGGCTGAGGCACACGCATCCTACGAACAGGTGTTGGCGCTCAATCCGGAGCATGCCGAAGCTCACAACAATCTCGGCGTGGTGTTGAAAGAACAAGGCCGGCTCGATGCGGCGGCAGATGCGTATCGGAAGGCCATTGCCCTGAAGCCGGCGCATGCCGAAGCCCACAACAATCTAGGATTGGTCTTGCTGGAGCAGGGCCTGGTGGATGACGCCATCCGCTGCTTCGAACGGGCGCTGCAGGCCCATCCCGGGTACGGGACGGCGTTGTATAACCTGGGCATCGCGTGGATCTGGCGGGAGGATATTCCTCGCGCTCTGCGCTGTTTTGCGGAAACGGCCAAGGCCAAGTGTGCGCACGGCCGCCCCGTCACCGACTCCGCGGTCTTTCGTTCCCGCGTGAAGCATGATGCCGAGCAAATCGGCTACTTGTTTGAGCGCGGGTTACTGGGCGAAGAATGGCGGGGATATCACGAGGCGCTGCGTCATTTGCGCGGGCGCCTGGAGCCGGCCCCTGGCACTGTCCCGTCCAATCGCGTTGCCCTGTCCCCTGCCGACCTTCAGCCTATTGCTCCCTCGTTCAACCGGCTGTTGTACATTGCGCCTTGTGAGACGATGGGAGAGGGAGCGCTCTCGTCTGATCTGGATCACGCCGCGATTGAAGCACGGTATCTGGCGACGCAGCCGGAGGTGACCTCTGTTGATGGACTGCTGTCAGAGGAAGCGCTGCGGCGCCTGAGAGAGTTCTGCTGGACGTCGACGATCTGGAAGAAAGACTATGAGAACGGGTACATCGGGGCGTTTCTCGGCGACGGCTTTGCGTCACCCCTGCTGCTGCAGATTGCCGAGGAACTTCGCCGGCGGCTGCCGCGCATTTTCGGCACACACCGCCTCACGCAGGCCTGGGCCTTCAAGCACGATAGCGCCCGGCGCGGCTTGAATATCCATGCCGATGCCGCCGCGGTGAACGTCAATTTCTGGATCACGCCGGACGACGCGAATCTCAATCCTGAGAGCGGGGGGCTGGTGGTATGGGACAAGGAAGCGCCGAGGGAGTGGGACTTCAAAACCTACAATAGCGACAAGGCCCGGGGCAGCATCTACGAATGGCTCACATCGCAAGGGGCGAAGGAAATCAAGATTCCCTATCGGGCCAATCGAGCGGTCCTGTTTAACTCAGATCTGTTTCACGAAACCGACGACATTGCGTTCAAGGAAGGACTCACCAACCGGCGGATCAACATTACGCTGCTGTACGGGCATCGGCATCGCCCTTGAGCAGCGTTTCAAACTCCTCCGCGCAGACAGGGCGGCTGAACAGATAGCCCTGCACTTCATCGCAGCCTTCTTCCCGTAACCGCGCCAACTGCCCTTCCGTTTCCACGCCTTCGGCCAACACTGAGAGGTTCAAGCTGTGGGCCATGGCGATGATGGCGCGCGTGATCTTTACGTTATTCTCATTCGTCAGCAGGTCCCGAACGAAGGATTGATCGATTTTCAACCGGCTCAGCGGAAATCGTTGGAGATAACTCAACGACGAATAGCCGGTTCCAAAGTCATCGATCGACAGCCGCACCCCCATGGTCCGCAGCCCCTCCAACATGGTGACAGAAGCCTCGACATCCCGCATCGCGATGGACTCGGTCAGTTCCAGTTCCAGTTGCGCAGGGTTCAAGCCGGAATCCCGCAGGGCGTCGGCGACCGTGGCGGGCAGCGTGCGTCCGTGGAAGAGCGAGTTGGAGACGTTGGCGGAGATGGTGATCGCGGGAAGGCCCGCCTTCTCCCAGGCCTTGACCTGACGGCAGGCTTCCCGAAGCACCCATTCGTCCATGGAGCGGATCAGGCCGGTGTCGATGGCGGCGTTCAAAAAAACCCCCGGCGGCACCAGGCCGCGCTTGGGATGCTTCCATCGCACCAGCGCCTCGGCGCCCAGAATACGGCGCGAATGGATATTCAGCTTCGGCTGGTAAAAGACGACAAACTCTTCCCGTTCAAGCGCACGCCGGAGTTCGTTTTCGAGATCGAGGCGTTCGGCCGCCGCGGCATTCAGGCCGGACGAATAATACTGACAATTATTCCGGCCCTGTTCCTTCGCGTGATACATCGCGGTATCGGCGTTCTTCAGCAGCGCCTCCACGGTGGAGCCGTCCGACGGGAAGATTGAAATGCCGATGCTGGCGGAAATAAAAATTTCATGTCCGTCGATGCTGAAGGGATGGGCCAGCGATTCCAGAATGCGCCGGGCGACTCTGCCCGCATCTTCCGGCTGTGGCAGTGCCGTCAGGAGAATGGTGAATTCATCCCCGCCAAGCCGGGCAAGGGCATGCACCGGTTCATGGTCGGCATGCCGGCTGACCGAGTCGCTCTGACGAACCGAGTCGCTGAGACGTTCCGCGACATGCGTCAGCAGGAGATCGCCCACGGTATGTCCTAGCGTGTCATTGATGATTTTAAAACGATCCAGGTCGATAAACAGCGTGGCAAGGTGCTGGTGATGGCGCGCGGCATAGGACAGGGCATTCGAGAGGCGGTCCTTGAACAACACGCGATTGGCCAGGCCGGTCAGACTGTCGTAATAGGCCAATTGATGGATGGCCCGTTCCGCCTGTTTGCGCTCGGTGATGTCCTGGGCCGTCCCGATGACCGTGATGTCGTCCGTCTCTTCTTCGCGCACCGCCTCGGCTTGCAAATGGATGATGAAGTCGGTGCCGTTCGGCAGTACGATGCGATGGTCGATATCGCAGGGAGTCTGTTGCCCGATAAGTTTTTGCAGGGCGCCCGTCACGATCGGGCGGTCATCCGCATGCACGAGGGCGAGGAACGCTTCAAAGGTGCCGGCGAAATCCTGCGGCCGCACACCGACCAGGCGGCACAATTCGTTCGACATGGTGAAGCGATTGGTCTTGGGATTCCAATCCCAGTTCCCGATGCGGGCAATGCGTTGCGCCAGTTCCAGCCGGGATTCGCTGCGGATCAACGCGTGCAGCACGTTATTGGTGCGGAGCATGTACCGGACGTGATGGCAGAGAATGGTGGCATTGACGGGTTTGGTGATGAAGTCCGTGGCGCCGTGCTGATAGGCCTGCCCGATGGATTGCGCGTCATCCAGGCCGGTGAGCACAAGGATGGGCACCCGTTTGCCGCGCGGGAGCGAGCGGATCCGGGAGCAGGTCAGATACCCGTCCAGATCCGGCATCATGATGTCGAGAATCACGAGATCCGGGCCGATTGCCTCAAACTTCGCCAGCGCGTCCTTCCCGCCGGTGGCCTCTAAGACGGCCATGCCGGCCGGTTCCAAGGCGTTCTTGACGAACAGCCGCGCGAGCGGGTCGTCGTCGGCGATGAGGATCTTGGGATTCGCTTGACTCATAATGTCGGTATCACCTGTGTGGCGATCGGTCGGTTGAATCGCGTCGCCGGATCCAGGCAGGCGCCTCGCGCGCATTGGCCGGCCTACTGCCTGTGCGTTCGTCTCAGCCTATCAAACTTTGGAAGAACTGCCAGAGAAATAGCACTTGTCGAGCGCCCTAAGGGCAGGTTGCCTTTCTGGGTGAAGGTGATAGGGACCAGGCCACGTCCCGGATGGTGGGATTTCAGGCCATCCCGCCTCCGTCCTGGGTTTCGACGCCTCCGCGCATCGTGTGAGGAGCCTGCTCCCTGGCTTCGAGCAGAATGCCGGCGAGGAGCGAGCGGACCCGGCTCATGAGGCCGCGCATGGTCAGCATCAAGAGGGTCGCCATCAAGAGCAGCAGCGGCGTGATGACGAGGGCGACATCCCGGCCTAAATCATCCTCGGATCGCGGCGCCGCTGCTTCGGGCGGCGTGGCGACGGCCAGTCTGATCCATCCGGCCACGCGGTTGTCTCGGCGGAACGGTTCCACGACGATGAAGGCTGGTCTGCCCTGCTCGATACCGGGCGTGATGACACCGGTCTGTGTCCGGCGCGCGGCCAGCCAGGCCGCATCTTGAAGCGTGGTCCCGATGGCGGCGGGATTGCTGGCTGCCACTACCAGATTGTCTTCCAGGATGACAGCGGCCGAGAGGAGATTGGCCTGTTGGGTATGTTGTTCAAGGGTCTGCTGGATGGAGGCGAAATTCTCGCTGCCCATTGATTCGCTGAACCAGGCCAGGGTTCGCGCCGTGGCGCGCGCACTGTACTCCGCCGCCATGACGGCCGAGGCATTTCGTTGCGCCACGAGCGAGCGGTCATGCTGAGCCAGGAGCACGTAAAGAGCCGCAGCGCAGACGGCTGACACGATGATGCTGATCAGCAGCGCCGGGATCCAGGTTCGAGGCAATCGCGATGCGGAAGCGTCAGCCATGCTGTATCCTCCTCGACAGGAAGCGGCGCTAGGCGCCGGAATCGTCCTGCCGGTCGTGGGTCCGTTCGTAGGGATGGCGAGAGAGTTCTTTGACGATGCGTTGGAGGCGAGCCCATTCGTCAGGCGGCAGGGAGAGAAACTCGAGACCGAGGCGCCCGTCCCGGCGCCAGCGGACGACGGCTTGCTGGACCGTCAGCGTCGTCTCCGGATCCGGCACATGAATGCGGAGCGTCAGCATGGTGCCAGGATGAATAGCCGTCTGACTGACGATTCCGCAGCCTCGCAAGGAGAGATCGACCACGGTGCCATCTCCCTCGACGCGATTCACTGAGCTGAAGGCGCTTCGGAAGTGAGCGGGAAACCGTTCGTGCTGGCGTTGTTCCATCGTGGGGCGGCGCTGATTGGGTGACGACACGCTTTCGACCCCCGGTGACCCCGGAGCCGCGCATGTGTGTCGCGTGCATGCCGTGCTAGCCCTTTATATTGCCGATTGGTTTGAGTTCCGCCACTTTTTTTGTGATTCCCGCCTGGTCCACCGTGTTCACCACATCGGAGATGTTCTTATACGCCGACCCGGCTTCCTCGGCGAGGCCTGACATGGACACCGCTTTTACCAGAATGCCGTGTTGTTTCATGTCGCGCAGCAGCTGTTCGCCCCGCACCGTGCGTTTGGCTTGGGCGCGCGACATCGTCCGGCCGGATCCGTGCATCGTGGAGCCGAAGGTGTCGTGCATGGCGCGATTGGTTCCGACTAAGAGATAGGATCCGGTTTCCATCGAGCCGCCGCAGATGACCGGCTGGCCGATATGGCGATAACAGTCCGGCAGCTCGGGACTGCCTGGGCCGAACGCCCTGGTGGCCCCCTTGCGATGCACCAGCCACTCCCCGTCTCCGTAGCGTTCCACCTTCGCGATGTTATGCGCCACATCGTAGATCAGATGCATGCCGAGCGCATGCGGCGTTGAATCGAACACGGCGGCGAAGGCTTCGCGGATTTGATGCGTGATGACCTGGCGATTGGCGAACGCGGTGTTGGCTGCGCAGTTCATCGCGCCGAAATAGTCCCGCCCTTCTGGTGAGCGAAACGGCGCGCAGGCGAGTTGCTGATCCTTGACGGAGATTCCGTAGCGGCGCATCGCCTTCTCGAATATTTTCAGATAGTCGCTCGCGACCTGGTGCCCAAAGCCGCGCGAGCCGCAATGGACCATCACCACGACCTGGTCGCGACCGGTTAGGCCCATCGCGGCGGCCGCCTCCCGATCGAAGATGCCCTTATCCGAGAGAACCTGCACCTCCAGATAATGATTGCCCGATCCCAAGGTCCCGAGTTGGTTGATGCCACGTTCGATGGCGTAATCCGTGACGTGCGTCGGGTCAGCGCCTTCGAGGCAGCCCCGCTCTTCGATTCGATCCAAATCTTCTTCCCATCCGTAACCCTTGGCGATGCACCAGGCCGCGCCTTTGCGCATCACCTCGCGAAACTCCCGCCGGTTTACAGTGACGAAGCCGCGTGATCCCACGCCGGCCGGTACGCGGCGAAATAATTCGGTCATCAATAGTTCAAGTTTCGGCCGTACCTCGGAGAGCGACAGGTCCGTCCGGATCAACCGCATGCCGCAGTTGATGTCATAACCGACTCCGCCGGGCGAGATGATGCCGTCATCCGGATCGAAGGCCGCGACTCCGCCGATGGGAAACCCATACCCCCAGTGGCCGTCGGGCATGCAGAGCGCATACCGATGGATGCCGGGCAGACAGGCAACATTCGTGACCTGATCGAAGACCCCGCGATCCATTGCGCTGAGAATGGCCGGACTCGCATAGATTCTCGCCGGGACCAGCATGCCCGCCTTTTCGGAGGGCGGAATTTCCCAGAGGTAATCATCAAGACGATTGACCTGCATGTCGGTGTTGAGTGTCATCGCTTCACCCAGGTGTCAAACAAACGTTGTGGGGACTTTGTCATGCGTCAGACATCCAAGACCACCCTGGCCTTCCAGCTGTTCCCGGTCTGTGTCACGGCGTAGAGATGTTTGGTCACGCCTTTCACGTCGGATCGCAGATCCTGCGTCGCCTGATCCACCGGCGCTCCGACCAATTCGGCATGGAGGCGCCAGGCGGATTGATCAGGCGTTGCGTGTAGGGCCAGGATGGCATGGTGAAAGACCACGGCCTGCGCGTCTTTCAAATAGACGAGCCGGTTCAGCCACTCGAACAGCAGCGTGCCGATATCCGATTCCTCCAACTCGATCGTCTGTTGCCAGGTTTGGGCAACAGACGCAGGATCGGCCAGGATCTGGATGAGGGCCTCAGTCGCGGCCTCGAACAGCTCCGAAAGGGAATCGCCCTCCGCTTCGAAGGCCATATCGGCCAGCGCGATGTCGTCGAGGTATCGGAACGTGCCCGGCATGGGCGTCAGAGACGCGTGGTCCGCCGTCGCGCCGCAGTGAAGATCGCCCGGACCTGCTCGATACCGGGGATAGTGTGGCCGAACGGCAACGGGACTTTGCCCTTGAAAAACATGCGGAAGCCCAGCGGCATGACGTCGAGGACCCGTCGCACACTGAAGCCGAGGACTTTGAGCGGCATCAGGGCTTCGTTCAAGCGCCCGTCCTGACGGATCAGATCGACAAAGCCGGTGATATGGCGGGCACCCTCGGCGGTGGTCAGGCCGTGTCGCAGCGAAGACCGGCGCAAGCGAATGATCGCCTCCATCGGCTGAACATCTTTCGGGCAGACCTGCACGCACATGTTGCACCGCGTGCAATCCCAGATGCCGTCTGCTTCTTGCAGTGCGGAGAGCCGCACCTGTTTGGCGTCCGCCGGTTCGCGCGGGTCCGCCACGAAGCGCGCCGCTTTGGCCAGCGCCGCCGGCCCGAGAAACCCGCGCGAGACTTCGTGGGAAGTGCAGGCAGCCACGCAGGCCGCGCACATGATACACGCGTCCACGTTGTGAAATTGATAACTGTCGGGCAGTAAGCGCAATTGCCCTGACGAGCCGTAACGCTTGGTCGGGTGCGTGATCGGGGTCAGCCACGGCGTGACCGCCCGGATCTTTTCCCAGAAGGGCGCCATATCGACGACCAGATCCTTGATCACCGGAAGATTCGGCAAGGGCGCGATGGTGATTCCGCCATGCCGCTCCAGCTCTTTCCGGATGGACGTCCGGCAGGCCAACTTTTGCGTGCCGTTGATATGCATGGCGCACGAGCCGCAAATGGCGGAGCGGCAGGAATAGCGAAGCGCCAGGCGGCCATCGAGTTCGTTCTTGATGCGGATCAAGGCTTCGAGCACCGTCATGCCTCGTCCGATGTCGAGGCGGTACTCTTCTTGGTGCGGATGCTGATCGGTTTCGGGATTGAAGCGCTGGATCGTAAAGGTGAGGCGCATATTAGCGTGAGGCGTGAGACGTAAAACGTGAAACGAGCGAAAGGCTTCCTCTCCCCGTTGATGGAGCGTTCACAAAAGGTCAGTCGAGTTCAAACACTTTCGGATAGTTCGTGAGGTTTCGGCAACCGTCCCTGGTCACGAGCACCATGTCTTCGATGCGCACGGCGCCGAGACCGGGATAATACAGTCCTGGTTCCACGGTGACGACATGCCCTTCCTGGAGCAATGACCCGGTGCGGCTGATGCGAGGCGCTTCGTGAATGTCCAAGCCGACGCCGTGTCCGGTGCCGTGGAAATACCCTTGCATGCGGCCGTTGACCAGGCCGGTCTTGTAGCCCGCCTTCTCGAAGCGATCGCAAATCCCTTGATGGATGACGGCGCCGTCTGCGCCGTCGCGAATTTTGCTTATGGCTTCCTCCTGCGCGTCCTTGACGGTCCCGTACAGTTTCATCAATTCTGGCGAAGGCTGTCCGCGAACTACGGTGCGAGACATGTCGGCAAAGTACCGGGAATCGGCTGAACGCGGAAACACGTCGAAGATAATGCTGCGATGCGCCGGCAACGGGCCGCTGCCTTCGTCGTGGGGATCGCAAGCCTGCTCCCCGCCTGCCACGATGGTATGTTGCGCGACGCAATCACATTCCATCAGAGCAACGTTGATCAGTTTCTTCACGCGCTCCGAGGTCAGGACCTCTCCGTCGAGCCACAGCACATTCTCGCGAATCTCAGCGCGGCGAAGGCTCTGGTGCGCGGCGGCGACGGCGGTTTCCGTCGCGCGCTGGGCGGCCTCGATGTGTCGAATCTCTTCGTCCGACTTCACGACCCGGCGTTCATAAAACGGCTCGCGTTTCGTGCGCAGCCGGTATCCCAGCTCCTGCAGTCGTTGCGCATGGAGAAACGGAAATGTCGGCGGCACCAGAACGTCGTGCACGCCGGCGTCCTGCAGGACGAGATGAATGACGTCGATGGTTCCGGGATCTTTCTCGCCCAGGGATTTCGCCCGCCGTTCCAATTCGGAATAGGACACCACGCGATCGACCGTGGCCTGGTGACGCGCGCGATCCACCTCCAGGTCGCTCATGATCATTAACCGCTCACCCTTGACCTCAAGGTAGATAAAGGGATCGGGCGCGATGAATTTGGTCGCGTAGTAGAGATTGGAATCGGTTTCACTGGCGGCGATGAAGAGCGTCGCGCCGGGCCCGGGAGTCGTATGGCGGTCGATGGACTGGCTCATGAGGTTGAGGCGATCAGATGATCGCGGATGCTATCACGCGCTCCGGAGGCGGTCAAGGCGCGGCCGGCGCCGGCGCAGTCGGAACCTCCACGGGCGGCGGCGCGGACGGCGGCGTCTGAATCTCCAATGACGGATCGAACAGCGGCTCCTTTTCCTCGTGCGGCGTGAGAATGTCAATCGGCAGCATGACGGTATTCTTCAACAGATCGAAGGCAAGTTGCGCCACGCCGGTCAGGCCGGTGGTAAACGATTTCATTGGCAGGTAGGTCACCTGCGGATCGTCGATCGACCCCTTCACCTGAAACAGGGCCGTGGCCAGCCCCTTGCGATCCCCCGCGACCAACCGCCCGAAGAGTGGAATGGATTTCAAGAACTGCGAATAGGACCCGAACGGGCTCACGGCCCAGATCATGTCCAGTTGATCGGTGGGCATGTCGTAGGTGCCGACGGCCGAAATCTTCAGCACCGCGCTGTCCAGAATGATGTTCTGTGTTTTGACCAGCCCGTTTTGCACCGTGAGGGTGGCGCTCGCACGGTTGTACTGTAGGCCATCCTTTTCCAGGTCGACTTTGCCTTGCAACACGGCCGGCAGGTTCAGGATGGAGAGGATTTTCCAGATGGCGCGCTTCTCTGCTTTGAGAATGCGTCCGTCCTGCAGCACCAGTTCCACCTTGCCGTTGAGCGTCGGCAGCAGGCCATGAGGATTTCGTCCATGACCGCGCAGCGCGCCGGTGAGTTTCATGTCGCCGGTCACGGGCTGCTCGCGCGCGCCCAGCAACTGCAGCACGGTCTCGGCGGGGATGCCCGTCATACGGACCGACGTTTCTGTTTCGGCCGGTTCTCCTTTGGGAAGCCGCACGACCATCCGTCCCGCCGCATGCCCGGTTCCCGATTGCGCGACGACCCGGTCGAGATCCAGCATGCCGTCCTGTATGGTGAGCCGCCCCGAGAGCCCGCCGAACCGCAATTGTTTGTAGAGGCCCTTTTCAATGGTGGCCGTGGCGCTGACCTGACTGGTCGAAGCCAGGGTTTCGAGAAATTCACGGATCGGCGAGCGGTGTCCTTTCGGGATCAGCAGATCCAGGTCCATTTGCGCCGACTCGATTTTGACTGCGATCACCGGCTTGGTGGTCCAATTCTTCAGGGCGCCCGACAGGCTGACGTCGCTGTCTTTAATGCGGAACGACAGCTGCTTGATGTCGGCGATGTTTTTAGAAAACTTCAAGCGAAGATAGATGTCTTCCACCGCGCCATCCACGCCTTTGAGCGTCATCAGGCCGTTGGTCAGCGCCAGCCAGCCGCCGGTGCGCCAATTTTTCCACTCGGCATCCGAGCCCTTCACGTCCATGGAGACTTCGAGATTGCCGGCTTCAAACCCGCTGCGGTACACCCAGTCCGGAAGGCTGGAGACCGACACGGTGCCAGTGGCCAGCGACGCGTCGATGGTGAACTGGTCGCCGAGGGTGATGCGGCCCTTCAACGGCAGGCGCAAGGGCGGCACGACGAGTTCGAGGCGCGAAATGACGAGGCCGATGCCTTTGGTCACGTCGGCGTCCAGTTCCAAGGAGGCCGGTGATCCCAGCGGTTTTTCGCCCAGCGTCGGGAGCACGAGTTTGGCTTCGTTCAGGCCGATCTCTCCGCGCAAGTGCGGCGCCCCGGACGGCCCCGAGAGCTGCACCCGGGCGTTGACCATGCCGTAGAGCAGATCGTCCGGAAAGGTGCCCGCCGAGATCATCTGCCGCAGTTGCGAGGCGCTGCCCTTCGCGCGGATGACGAAATCTTGAAAGACGCTGGGCGTGCCTCCGCTGATCATGCCGTTGAATTGCAGCTGCGCCTCCCCCAGATTGGCCGTGACCTGGTCGAACTGCGCGCCGCCGGTTTGCGAGAAGACGATACGGCCGTGCATGGCGGTGAGGCGTTGCGGCAGCGAAGGATTCATGAGACTGACCTGTTCGGCCAGCACCTCCCCGCCCGCAAAGGTAATGCCCTCGGGCTTGTCCAGCGGACCGACGAGGCGAAAGGTCGGATGGGTTTGTCCTTCGATGTCGCGCGACTGCGCGAGCAACGACGTCAGTTTGTCCGCGCGAATGGTCTTGGTCAAAAACTTGACCAGGTCGGCGGCGGTCATGTCGCCGCTCACATCCAATTCCATCCAGGGGCCCTCGTCCAGGAACGAGACGAGGGCTTTGCCGTCGGTGATCTGCAATGTGCCGTAGGCGCCCGTCACCTTGCCGACCCGGATTCGTCCCGGCTCCACCGAAACGGTGGCAGCCAGGTTCTGCGTCGGCACACGATCGTTGCCGATCAGGGCCATGCCCTTGTCGATCCGGAAATCACCCGTCAACGACAACTGCGGGCTGGGCGCCGTGGCGCCGGTCAAGGTGGCGGAGAGAATTTCAACGGTGCCTCCCAACTGGCGTTGCTCGACGATGGCCGGCAGTTGAGGGTGAATCCACTGCGCGGGAATCCTTGTAAAGAGCGACCGAAGATCGATCGAGGGTGCGGCGAAGGTGATGGAAAAGGTGGGTTGCGACGTCAACAGCCCGGCCAGGTTGGCCTTGCCTGTCACCGCCAGTTCATCCACGTTCGCCGCAATCTCGGTCAGGACGACATCGTAACCGGCGACACCCGGCGCCACGCGAATGCGACTGTGCAGACTGGCGCCTCCTTGCAGTTGCGGAGGAACCGGCCGGGGCCCGAAGAAGTCGGCGGCTTCGCGCAGGCGAAGATTGGTCGTGTCAATCTCACCGTCGAATTGGAAGGCCGGGCGGACGGAGTAGGGTTCCTCGGCCGCCAGCGTGGATGACGATTCGCTCAGGCTGATCGTGCCGGTCAGCGAAAAGGAGGAGGGCGCGCCATTGGTCGGCAGCGCGGCGGAAATATGCAAGTCGCCTTGGCCTTTCCCCGGGTAGACTTTCAACGCCATCTCGACCGTTTCGAGCTGCGTGGTCCGGACGCCGTCCGGCCGCGCCTCGTCCGTCACCGTGATGTGGCCCTTCTGGATGGTGGCCTCACGGATCAGCAGGAGGCGGCTGAACATCTGGTAGGCCGACTCGTCCTTCGCCGCCGAGGGCAGGCCCGCCAACACATTCCAATGTCCGGAGCGGTTTCGAACCAGCGTCACGGTGGGTTCGTTGAGAAAGATGCGTTTCGCGACAACCTGCTTCTTCAGCAGCGGCAGCAACCGCAGGACGATATCGATTTCCTTGGCGGAAAACACGACGTGCGTCGGATCATCATGGCCGTAAATGTCGACGTTGGTGAGTTCCAGGCGAAGGCTGGGCAGCACCACGAGTTTGATGCGATCGACTTCGATTTTACGGCGAAGGCTGGTTTCGAGTTGCTGCAGGAAGAAGTTTTTGAGAATGTCGACGCCGAACAACTCGCGCGAATAGAAGAGGAGCAGAACCCCCGCGACCACCAGGCCGAGCAGCGACAGCACCACCGTGCGGGGACGAACCCTCACTGACCCTCCTCTAGCAGGCTGCGGAAAAACTCATTTTTTGCACGCGACGCCGCGATCAGGTCACGTGGCGTGTTGGTATCAGGATAGTACGCAGGATGCGCAAAAAGGCCATCCAGCAAGGCCGCAGTGCGTGAAGCGGCGAATCGTGCTCTTGTCGTACGTTGAGCCGCTGAACGATGCGAGAACGCCGCTGGTGGACTTTTTCTGCATCCTGCTAGGTAGAACAAGAATGCAGTGTACTGGATGCATGCGCGGGAAATCCATACACGGGCGTGCTTCGGAGTCGTACACCGTGCAAGGTCACACGGTAGAGGACCGTATCTCGTCTCTCGTGAAGCGGCTCTCGTTTGGGATCGGACATGATGGCCACTGAACAAACGACGATTAGGAGGCCTCGCAAATAACTTTCGTCGGTGAATGCTCGCCAGTCTATAATGCGCCGGCTGACGGATGGCGGGACACTGGGAGAATCACGAGTGGGGGCTGACACATCGACGACACGGCCGCGCTGGGGCATTCTCGCCCTGTTGTTCGCGATCAGCGCGGTGACCTACATGGACCGGGTCAACATTTCCGTCACCGCCCGGCAGATGATGCCCGCCTACGGGCTCACCGGTCAGGACATGGGCTACGTGTTCTCCGCGTTTGTCTTCGGCTACGCGCTGTGCCAGATCCCAGGCGGCCGCCTGGGCGATCGTTGGGGGGCGCGGGTGGTGTTGGCCTGCGCGTTGGTCTGGTGGTCGCTCTGCACGGTCTTGACCGCCGTGGTCGCCACCCTGCCGCTAGCCACCGTGGTTGGTACTGTCGGAGCGCTGGTCATCGTGCGGTTCCTCCTGGGCGTGGGCGAGTCGGTGGCCCTGCCGAATTTCAATCGCGCCGTGGCCGACTGGATGCCGCCAGGCCAACGTGGGCTCGGCATCGGCATTGCCATCGGCGGCATCGGCATCGGCGCGGCGGTTACGCCTCCCCTCGCCTCCTGGGTCATGGTGAACTATCACTGGCAATCGGTGTTCTATCTTTCGGCTTTGATCGGCCTGGTGGTGGCGATCCTGTGGGTGTTGTGCTCGCGGGATGGGCGGAGCGGAGGCTCAGCACCGGCTGCGACCATCTCCACCCCGGTGCCCTGGCGGCACGTTCTGCGCTCTCGGTCTCTCTGGTGGCTCGTCGCGAGTTATTCGTGTCTCGGCTATGTCGCCTATATCTACATGAGCTGGTTTTATCTCTATCTGGTGAACGTGCGCGGGATTGATCTTTTGCGCGGCGGCTGGCTGGCGGCGGGTCCCTTTCTCGCCATCTTGCTATTTTGCCCGCTTGGCGGATTGATTACGGACAGGCTGGTGCCCCGCCTCGGGTTGCGCAAGGCCCGCCTCTCAATCGGCATGCTCGGCATGGCATTGGCCGGTGGATTGATTGCGGTCGGGGCTTGGGTGGAATCGCAGACCATGGCAATCGTGTGTCTCTCGCTCGGCGCAGGTTGGCTCTATTTCACCGTCGGCGCCTATTGGAGCGTGACGACTGATTTGTCCAAAACCCATGCGGGAACTTTGTCGGGGGTGATGAATACGGGGGCCAATGTGGGCGGCGTGATTTCGCCCAGCCTCACCCCCTGGCTCGCCGACCATTGGGGATGGACGGCATCATTGTTGGTAGCCGCAGTGATTGCACTCTGCGGAGGGCTCATGTGGATGAAGGTAGATCCGGAGGAAGGGCTGAGGGAGTGAGGCGCTGAAGCCGAGTAACGCAGGAGAAAGAAGCTCAATTGTTTCTTTGTCCGCGAATGCAAAGCGTGAGCTGCTATCAGACCGGCAAATCCAATCGCTCCCAACGGATGGTCAGTGATGGTCGATCTATTGAGAAGTATATGGATTCGGCCTTACCGAGAACCTTGTCTTTGGCGACATAGCCCCAGAATCTGCTATCCAGGCTGCTCTCACGATTGTCACCCAGCACAAAGTATGCGTTGGGCGGAACAGTCGCGGCATGCAAATTATCTCGAGGGTTGTCCGCCAGAATGTTGTTATCGGTATGCTGAATGTACCTCTCGGCAAAAGGGACACCATTCAAATACATCGATTGATTGCGCAGCTCCACGATGTCACCAGGAAGTCCGACGATTCGTTTGACGAAGAGTTTTGATTCGTCCTCAGGATATCTAAACACGATGACGTCACCACGCTGTGGCGTGGTATCCGAATAGGCTCGTTTGTTGACAAGGACATGGTCCCCCGGCATCAAAGTGGGGAGCATGGCTCCGCTTGGAATGTGAAAGCTTTGCGACCAGGATCGGGCCTCAGTCGTCAGGTCTTGACCAGCCTTCTCCCAGAATATTAAACGAGCGGTGTGCAATCTCGCCTTTTCTGGTCGATCCCTTACGTCATGATAGCGGTCGATGATCTTCTGCGCGTCATTTCTGCTGAAGGACGATTCATAGTGTGTGGCTAATCGAGTCTCCAAGAAGCCTGACGGCGCCAGATCGACCAACATGTATTTGATCGCCTTCAGCAAGGATTGCTTGATGCGTTTGAGTTCGAGAGTGGTCAACGTGTTCGCGAGGCCCGCTTTTATTTGCAGCATCGTGCTGAGGTCCGCGACGTCGATTGAGTTGTCGAGAGCCTCCGTCAGCGCTCCACTCGCAAGGTCGCGTCGAGCCAATTCGTGAAACACCTCCGATACACGATCCGGTATAGCAGTGACTGTATCTGTGCGGCCGTACGCCTCAGGCACAAGGACGGTATCGGCATGAATCGAAAACGTGAATGCCAAGGTCATCATGGCGGAAAGTTGTAACGATCCCAGAGTGCCCTCCTTGTCTGTTCACCTAGGGTCAGCGTAGCCGCTGATCGTGACATGTGTGATCACGAAAGGAAAAATAGTCGTTTCTCGTGGGCGAGAAAGGAAAGTGGTTCGTCCGTTGGGCCTGCGCAACTCCAGCCGATCACGCCCGATTCACTTCGGCCGGTTGCGGCACGCCGGACGAATCCAATTGGTAAGCGTAGGCTTCTTTCATTTGCACGTTGCCGCTGTCGGTGTAGACGAACAGGCGGTGGCCGTCGGTGCGGGTTTTGACGAGGCCATAGGCCGTGCGGCTGAAGCCATAGAAGGGCCCGCGTTTCTTGGCGGCATTGTCATCCTTGAGGCGGCAAGGGCCTTCGGTTTGGAAAAAGGCCACCAGTTCGGTGACGAAGATGAGCGGCTCCGGCACGCGCGACCATTTGCCCAGGGCACCCATGAGGGTGGCGCGGGGATGGATGTATTCTTTGCGCGCGTTTTCGTCGCCGCTGGAGACCACGCTCACGATGGGCGACACGGCCTGAATGAATGCGCCGGAAAAATCGGCCGAGCCATGGTGCGGCACCTTGAAGACTTCGGATCGCAGATTGAGCGTACCCTTGTTGTGTTCGCGGGCGAGGAAGCGGCTGGCCTCGTCGTTCAGATCGCCCGAAAAGAGAAAACTGAACCCGCCGTAACTCAACCGGAGCACAATCGAATGACCGTTGATGGTATGGGAGGCGGAATGGCCGGTGAAGCCTTCATCGCTGTCGTTGAACGAGTCATGGCCGATGCGCGGTCCCTTTGGTGGCTCACCGAGAAAACGCAGTGCCGGTTGTCCTTCCACCTGTGTGGTGATCGGGCCCAACACCTCGATATGCATGTCGGTTCGATTGAAAAACTCAAAGGCCTGGTTGTCGCCGAGTTGCAGGCGGCGGAAACTGACCGGGCTGCGGCTGTTGTAGGTGGCGAGGGTCTGTTTCCATTCCCTGAACGGCTCGTTCATCTGGTTGTCGTCCACGTCGAGCAGATTCTCTTCAAGGCCGGTGAGGTACAGTTGCCCGTCCACCGTCTTGGCCGGCCCGAGGAGTTTGGTATCCGGCACGTTTTTATTGTTCATTCTGGACGGACGTTTGACGAGGCCGTTGTGATAGACGCGCTGCGGTTGCATGAAGAGCTGTTTGCGTTTGACCTTGTTGGTCTCAGATTTGAGGATCTCCGTGAGGCCAGCGAAGTGGTCCGCGTCGCCGTGGGTGACGACAATGCAGTCGATCTGCTTCGGGTGGTCGGCGCTGGTATTGCGGAAGCGCCCGGCGAGATAACGCGCGAACATCTGGTTGTCGCCCCCGTCGATGAGGAGGACTTTGCCGTCCGGCGATTCGATGACCATGCCGTCGCCCTGTTGGACATCGACGAAGTTGACCTTCAGCACCTTGTTGTCGGCGACAGGACGGACCAGATCGGCCACCTTGATGCCGGAGGATTTGGTCGGTTCAATGTAGCCGGTGACGGATTCGGGAAGGATGCTGCCGTCGGGTTTTTCGCGAAAGACGGTGATGCTGACCTCGAGGTACGTCGCTGTCTGCTTCACCACGGTGATGTCGTCGCCCCAGGCGATCGTGCGAATGTACTGTTTGCGGCCCCGCTCTTCCCACACATCGGCAAGATCGACATTGAGCACGGCTTGATCTGGCATCGCATCTTCCTTCCCCGTCAGGCTGTTGGAATGACCTCCGGCGGCGTGCTCGGTCGCTCCTCTCCCAGCGACGTACCGCAAGGGTGCGTCGCAGTCGCCGATCTTCTTGCGGCCTTGCCGGACCGTCACTCTGAGCAGTCTGCACACATTGTGGCGGCCGGTTTCACGCCATTGCCCTCTTAACGGTGACCCGACGATTTCGGCGACAGAATACGCCGTTCATCGGGAGAAATCACGCGATCCGCCCCCTTGCCGATGGAATCTCCCGCCTGGTACATTTGCGCCATGACCATGCAATTCCAGAAAAAAGATCCCCGTGCCACGATCAGCACCCCGTTCGGCGACATCCGGATTCGGTTTTACCCGGACGACGCCCCCCGTCACGTGGAGAACTTCATCAACCTGGCCAAGATGGGCTTTTACGACGACACCACCTTTCATCGTGTGGTGCCGGGCTTCATCATTCAAGGCGGCGACCCGTTGAGCAAGACGCCGGATCGCCTGCTGCACGGCACGGGTGGCCCCGGCTATTTCCTCAATCCCGAGACGAACGACCGGCCCCATAAGCGCGGCGCGATCTCGATGGCGAAGATGCCCCGCGACGGCAATAGCACGCGCGACTTCAACGACAACGGTTCTCAGTTTTTCATTTCCCTTGAGGACAACGGCGGGCTCGACCGGCGCTATTCGATTTTCGGCGAAATCATCCGGGGCATCGAAGTCATCGACATGATCGCCAAGATGCCGCGCGACGAGCGCGACAATCCGCTGGAGCCGATTCGCATGAAGGTGACGGTCAAGGAATAGTCGTGTCATGTTCCGTTTTCGGTGTTTGCGACCTTCCGGCATCCTCGCAAGTTCTCTGGAAAACGCGATTGTGCTAGACTTCGCCGCATGAACACCCCCGATCACCCCTTCTCCTGTTCCCTGAAGCTCCTTCCTGCCTATCTGAATACAGATTCCATCGCTGAAGCTCTGAAGACTCCGCGCGGGCGTCGCATTCTGTGGCTTGAGATTGTGGTGAACGACCAACCGGATTGGTCGGCCTGGCGGATAGATCCTGAATTTGAAGCGGTCTATCGAAATGCTTGTCGCTGGTATACCCAGTATCGTCGTTTGATCACGTTTTTGTTTAACCGGGCTCCCCTCCCTGATGATTCAGGCCCGATCGATTTTCGAGATTATCGAACTTTTGCAGAGGCCCTTCAATTTGCCTACCATCACCGCTGACCGCCTCCTTGCCTTATTGGAGCAATTTGTCAAAACGACCGGAAAGCCGGTCGACTTGCTGCTTGTCGGCGCGCTCGCGATGCAATGTTATGGTCTGCGCGAACGCTACACGAATGACGTGGACGGCGAACTGACCGGTCCGCTCGAGCCGCTTGTCACATTTTTGACTGGTGAAGGTGTGCCGGCAGATCTCACGCAGGATATTTCAGGCTGGTCCATTGTGGCGATGCCGCCAGGATATCGAGATCGTGCCACAGAGCTTGTCTCACATCCGGGTCTGCGCATCCGTTTGCTGGAGCCGGTGGATTTTGTCATCGCAAAACTTCGACGAGGCATTGAGCTTGATTTGGACGATGCGCTGTATGTGGTGCGCCGGTTTCAGATTTCACGAGGTGCCGTAGAACAAGCTGCGGCCGCGGCTATCGCTGCCTCTCCCCAGGACACTGCACTCTTTTTATTCAGGAAAACAGTGGAATTGTTCTGTCGGCAACTCCCAGAGCCGACTGCATAATTCCTGTGCGTTGACCATCTGTGCTCGGCCTTAGGCAGGGGGCTCCATGACAAGGTTACGACTGGTTGCCCTCAATGGCATGCTCCTGCTTACTATCTTTCTGTCGGCCTGCGATGGCCATCGACAGCGCCTGATGACGGAGCAATATCCTTCCTATCCGGAAAGTGTGCGCTGGGCGATCGATAAGGGAAACGTGCTGCGCGGGATGACCCAGGATCAGGTCTACCTGGCTCTCGGCTCCCCGGTGTGCAAGAAGGACGTGGAGGACGAGGGGCGGACCGTGACGGTCTGGCTCTACCCGCCGATCGGACGCAACGCCTGTATCACCAGCGCCTTCCGTGTCTACTTCGAACAAGGCGCCGTCACCACCTGGGATCGCTACACTACACCGACCAGATATACCGATCCGGCCGACGGCGTACCCGCCTATTAGCCTGCATTCTTCATGAACGCCTCTGCTGCACCGCAGATTCGCAGCTGCGACAAGCCTGTCGGCGGGCGGGCTCGCCGTTCGGTCGGGCGACATCCCGTTCAAGGATGCCTTCCTCCCTCACGACTCCGCGCGCCCGTCTCGCTTTGGGACTCCGCGATTTCGCGACGCCCCGTCATGAATAACGCGGGCTATCAGGCTGCTCACAAAGGCCAGCCAGTGGCGTTCTCGGTCGCTCGTCTCCCTGCGACGTCCAAGTGCTAATACGGGTATCCTGGTGGGGTGTATCCGTTCGCCGGGAGCATCTAATTCGGCGAACGGGTCAAACGAAGTTTGGTTTGCACCGCCTCAGCCGCCGTGCTTCCCGCGGTCTTGCTGGCCGGCCTTTTTGAACAGCCTGTAGCCGGGGATCGCCCGCGTCAAACGTAAATCCTTCCTGCCTTCCCTGAAGCCTCCTCCGACATTCATTGGGCATAGCCTGACAGTTTGACGACTAAGGCGTATGACGATACGATGATCGATCACGTAGTGGTAAGGAGGTCTCCACATGTCCATGACCACCATTTCGTCAAGGTTTCAAATCGTGATTCCTAAAGACGTGAGGGAAAAACTGCACTTGGTTCCGCAGCAACGGTTGCAGGTTCTGGAAAAAGGTGGAGTCATTGCGCTTGTGCCGGAAGCACCGCTGAAGTCTCTGAAGGGTGCGCTCAAGGGTATGTCTAAGACAGGGATTCGAGAAAAGAAGAATCGGCTGTGAAGATTGTGTTGGATTCCAGCGGATGGATCGAATTCTTTACCGGCGGACCATTAGCTGATCGCTATGCCGCATATCTTGCTTCCCGATACGACCTCATCATGCCGTCGATCGTGTTGTATGAAGTCTATAAGGAGATTAAACGCGAGCGTGGCAAGGAACTAGCCATACTGTTCTCCGGACGGCTTCATGCGACCCGGGTGGCGCCACTCACGGAATCCATCGCCTATTTGGCTGCGGATCTCAGCCTTCGGCACGGTTTGGCGATGGCAGATGCGATTGTCTGCGCGACGGCCCAAGACCAGAATGCAGAGGTGATTACAGGCGATGCCGATTTAAAAGATTTACCTGAAGTGCTCTACCTAAAGTAGACGGATACAAGCGCATAACGGGAAACGCCTCGATGCTGAAGAAAGAATGAAAGCGCAAGAATGTGTGCCTGCAGCTCTCTCGCAGAACGGTCAAAACGACTGTCCACCTAGGCCACAGCGAGCGAAGGAGCGAGGCGCAGCCTTGCGCTACGTTGCGCGAGCTGAGTGACACAAGAATGACGGCTCGCTGTCACAGGCAGGCCGCTCAAAAAGCTCGTCCACCAAGGCCGCAGGCGAGAGAAAACCGGAGGCGGGACATTCTTACCGCCCACCCTTCGCCTGCCGGGACAGGCTCTTTTCCCACAGGGCTACGTTGAGGATGGTTTCGAGGGGAGAACGAAGCTGGAGGCCTGTTTCAGGAGGTTTGCGGCAGAACGGTCAAAACGACTGTCCATCGAGGCCGCAGCGAGCGAAGGAGCGAGGCGTAGCCTTGCGCTACGTTGAGCGAGCTGAGCGACGCGAGAACGACGGCTCGCTTTCACAGGCAGGCTGCTCAAAAAGCCCGTCCAACAAGGCCGCAGGCGAGAGAAAACCGGAGGCGTAGCCTCTGGCTACGTTGAGGATTTTGTCGAGCTGAGAACGCAGGTGGCGGGATTTTTCAGCGGCCTGCCTTAGAAGAAGGCCATGCTGGCATAAGTTACGGTGGAATTATACTGATCCGTGATCCCGCGATCGTACCGCAGCACCTGCCCCGTTTCCGCCTGAATCAGACGCAGCATGGAGTAAATCGGCGAGAAGCCCGAGATACGGCGCTGATCGTTTTCTTTCTGAATGAACTTGGCGAACTCTTCCGGGTCGCGATTCTCGACATGTTTGAGCATTTCGAGATCGGTCTGCATGCAGCGATGGAAGGAGAAGTCTGTCGGCGGGGCCGAGTCGCCATAGCGCATGCCGATGTGGGCCAGTTCCGCGCCGACCACGACGCAATAGGACTTGCCGGTGGCGGCGAGCGCCTCTTTTAAGGTCTGAAGAAACGTCTCGACCTGCTCCCTAATCTGCGGATCGCGCAAGCTGTTCGCTGAAAACGCCGTGAGGATCGGAACAATCGTATACGCCCGGTCCTGGCCGAGACTCTCTTGCAGGAACGGCAGCTGAAATTCCAATGCATGTTCATTGTGATGTGCCAATTCGTCGGTGAAAGCGGCGGGGATCTGTTCGCGCAGGCGGTCGGTGACCGCGCGTTCGACCTTTACGAGCCCCAATGGTGTGTGGAAATCCTTGTCCGTGACGGCGATCGGTTGTTCAAGGCCTGAGTAGGCAGTCCCGATGACGACATAGAGATCCGGCTTCTGGGCGTCCTGCAATTCTTTGTAGGCCCAGGCATAAATCGGTCCGGCATGTTTCAGTTCGTAGGTGGGCGCGACGAGCGCCTTGATGAGTTTGCCCTTGTGTTCGGAGGCCTTCACTTCCGGGCCTTCTTTCGACACGAAGAAGCTGTTGATCTGCGCGCGCAACTTGGCGGGATCGGCTTCATAGCTGCGACCGGCAAATTGCGCCGAGCGGGCGGGGGCCTGGCGGTACGCGTTGAGCGCCTGCTGCTTGGCCTGCTCGGTCCGCTCCCCTTCCAGAAACAGTTTGGTATCCAGATCGGCCAGCAACTGCTCGACCTTATTCGGCATGAGGAATTCGCCGAAGCGCTTCAGATAAATCGCCCCGATATCCTGAACGCTATGCTCCCCGTCGAGGTGCTGCACGATGAAGAAATAATTCAACGGCAGGACCAAGCGTTCCTTGCTCAATCCGGTGGGGTCCCAGAGCACGATGAACTGCTCCTCCCCTTCCTTGATCGGTGAAAATTGCAGATTGCGCAGCAGCGGATACTGCTTGGGATCTTTGGCGGTCATGGTCGGTGTGGATTCCATAGTGAGGCGCATTGTAACGGAGCAAACTTCTCAGGCGCAACAGGAGAGCGGGATGTTGAACAAGCCGCCCAGCTGCGTTCTCGGATCGCTTACCGACTCGACGTACGACTCACAGTACGCCTCGCCGCTGCGCTCCCTGCGGCCTTGCTGGACGACTTGTTGAACATCCCGCGGCGTGGCAGGTCTTCGCAATGTACAACCTGGTCGCTATTCCAGAACAACCTCGTGGCTCCATCAGCCGGTTACTGATCCGGCGGATGGGCGTTGCCGCGCCGGCTGAGGACAATCAGGGTGGCGACGGTGAGGAGGAAGAGCCAAAGCGTGGGGCGTCCATAGGAGGCGTCGGAAAATTCGATCAAATCGGTCAGGCGGCCGATCAGGAGCGACATGCGGGCCATCACGGTATAACCGAAGGCCGCACCGAACGAGATCATCAGAAACAGAATTCCCGCGCGTGCCACAGTCTTGCCCGGGCCGGAATGTTCCACCGAGAAGAAGAAGTAAAAGAGCACCGATACCACGCCGACCAGGATGATGATGCCGTTCAGATGGCTCGCCGGATTGAGCAGCGAATAGTCGAAGGTGACGCCTCCCCCAGGCGCGACCCCCAGGAGCGGTCGAACCGTGTCTTCGATCTGTTTGAGAATAAACGATGAGATCGTGCGTGGGATCGCCAACCCCGCCCCGACGCCGACGATAAACGCGAAGGCGTAGCGCGACAGCCAGGCCGCCTTCGGCACGTAGCGCGTGAGCATGAGCATGCCGATGCCGACCGGAATCAGCAGCGACCATTCCCCCTTGTCGATGATTGGGCGGACGATCAGGGTCATGACGACCGTGTCGTAGGTCTTGACGATGGTATAGCCGAGCGACACGCCGACATATAGATGTTCGGCGAGCTTGAACAGCGGATTATCCTCATACAAGAACGAGAGGATGAAAAGAGTCAACCCTGTGGCGACCCAGGCGCCGAGTATGACACCGAACGACAGTTCCATAGCGGCTAGGATCCCATCTCGTCCTGCCGGCGCTGGTGCCGCCGTAACGAGAAGTAAAAGATGTTACAGATGGCGACTAGCACAATGATGGCCAGATGCGTGGCCGATTGAGCGTCCATCCCGGCGACCGCTTTGCCCTTCTGGCCGATCAATGTTTCATATTCCGCCGCCCCGCGCAGGCCGCCGATCAACCCGTTGATCTGCCCGCTGCGTAACAATGGATAGAGGCCCGGCGCGATGACACCGGTGCAGCCGCCGCCGAGTTCAAATTTATATTTATCTTTGCCGAAGACGTACCAGGCTTCGACACCGGGATTCCCGGCACCTAGACTCACGGCATAGGTGACGTCGCGCAGGTTCTGCACCCCGGCCAGCACCGGCAGGCCTTTGGTCGCTTTGCCTCCGTAGTCGGCGGGGAAGGTGTTATACAGATCCTGTCCCATGTTCAAAATGACGGCGCTGCCGCCGGGACTCCAGCCCAGGAAGACGTAATCCTTACCGTTCTCCTTGCCCGCCTCCTTGGCCGTTTGCGTCAGGATCTGATCGGCGAGACCGGTACCGGAGACCCAGAGCGTCATGGCCACGACCCGGAGATTCTTCTTGAACGCGTGGCGCAGAATGGCGATGGCCTGCGGATAGAGTTCAGGTTTGGAGGCCGGATCGAAATCCAACGAGAGGAGAAAGACCGATCCTTCGGGCAGCCCTTCGATATAGTCGTAGACGCCTCGCACTTCGGAAGAAATCTTAATGGGCAGTCCGACCGGGAAGAGCAGCGGCACGAGTGTGCAGAGGCCGATCACCAAAAAGATGATCCGCCGGTCGATCCGCAACATGCGCTCAGCGAAGGTCACTTCGGTTCCTCGTGAAACGTAAAACGAACGTGAAAGGTGAAACGTGAAACGGCGGAAGTACTGTCATGTCTCTTAATTCCAATCTCAACACGTGGTCCCTTTTACGTCTAACCTTTCACGTTTCACGTGTCATTCTTTGCCTCCGCCGAGGTAGGAGCGTTCCACGCCGAAAATGATTTTGAACGAGAGGGCGACGGCGCCCAGGCTCACGCCGATCAGAATCGCTCGGCGCACGGAGGCGTTGAGGACATTCAGAATCCAGCTCGATAGGTCGCCGCTGAGGGGCAGGATATATTCGCCGAGCGGCACCCGTCCCATCATGACGATGACGGCCGCAACCAACAGCACGGCGGCCTCGCGGCTTCGTGCGCGGAACGATCGGTAAGCAGCAGAGGCGATGAAGAAGGCCAGGATGGCGAACATGGTGCCCTGCAGCGGCACCAACGTATAGGAATAGACCCAGCCGAACGAGGTCAACGCGCCGTCAATGCTTTCCTTGCCGTTATTCCAGAGTCCCACGATGATGGTGCCGAGCATGCCGACATAGAGCACCAGGCTATAGGCCCATCCCGCTTCTTTCCGGCGGATCTTGGCGGCATGGAGATGGAACAGGCTGGTGATGCCGAGCACGAGCGCGAAGCCGCCGATGATCTGCAGCCATTTGGTCACGGTGGTGAGCAGTTGCTCGGAGGCCGGATGCGGCACGTAGTATTGCGCCGCCATGACCAGTCCCGTGATCATGGTGATGAGCAGCGGCAGTTGTCGGCGGAGGAAAATCATTTGAGATCCTTAAACAGGTCCAGCAGCGGTTGCGCCCAACCATTGCCCGTGAGCACGGCGACCGTGGCGAGCAGCGTCCCGATCCCGATCACACCCAGAATGAACGCCTTGCCGAGGTCCTGTCCGCGCAACGTCCCGATCTGGACCGGCTCCTTCGAGAGGTAGGCACTGGCGGCATAGAGTTCTTCGCCGATCAGGGTGTAGTCGCAGGTCGTCACGAAAAATGGCAACTGGTGATCCGAGTCGGTGCCGGCGATTTGAATAGCCCCCGTGCTCGCGCCGGTCTCCGTCAGGAGGAGCGACTCGGCGAAGTACGACCCCATAAAAAAGTTCGCCGCCGGTTTTCGCCGCAGCATGATGCCGTCGACCGCTGCGGTGTAGCTGAACTGGTCGCTGGTGATGAAAAAGTTCGCGTCGTCCTTGAACAGGTCCGGTTTCCCCGCTTCCATGTATGCCTGTTTGGTGATTTCCTGACAGACCGCCATGGTGATCGGCTCGCGATGGGGCACCAGCAGTTCCGTTTCGTAGGAGGCGGCTTTCTTGGCGACCCGCCCGAGGATGACGGCGGCGGCGATCGTCGAGGGGTCGTGCAAGTCGTGCGCGCCGGTCATGTACAGCACCGGCTTGCCCAATTCCGTGGCCCGCCCGATGGCTTCATCGACGGCATCCAGACCGGGAATGCGGCGGAGGAAGATGTCTTTCCGCTTGGCCAGGTTGATGGCGTAAAAGACGATTGCGCCGAACATCAGGGCTAACACGAGATTGTTCACCTGGTTCCAGTTCATCCAGTTCGCTTCCGCCGAAGCGACGACCGGGGGCGCGATCAATCGTTCCTGCCCGTTGACGGAGGCGACGGTCACGGCATAGGGTTGGCCGGATTTGATCTCCAGGCCTTTGCCGTTCTTGATCAAAAACAGATGGTCATTGGGATCACCCTCTCTCGTCCACCAAGCGGACTTGCTCTCGCGGACATAACGCGTATTGGCGGGAAATTCCGCCACCACCTTCCAGGCCGTCGGGTCGCTGGGAAGGCCGCCCTCATGGACCAGGATTTGATATTTCGCGGTGGCCGTGTCATTCGCGGAAGGGGCCCAGAGTACGGTCAGGCTTCCGCCTCCGTCGCTGGGGGTGTCGATCACGCGGAGCTGTCGCGGCATGGTCTGCGCCAGGGCGAGAGGCGGCATCAGCGCCGGCAGGCAGATTATGAGGGCTAGGATGAGAACGCGATGCAGCACGCGGGTCAGGCTCCTTCGATGACTTCGATATTGGCGCGTGGCACCACCGTCCTCGTGCCGTCCGGAAAACGGACTTCGAGCACGCGGACTTCGCTTTCAGTCGGAATGGCGCGCAACTCCGACGGTAGTCCTGAAACCGCGCCGATCTTCCCGAATAGCGGGTCGCGGATGATGCGGACCGGATCGCCGAGCTGAATCCCTTCGCGCTCGGCTTGCGCCACCTTTGTGGCGGCTGCCGGTCCGCTGTGCGGAATGATGATCTCCGGGCGGATCACCCCGGCGCGGATCTGCGTGGCTCCCGAGATCGACGCTTTTTGTCCCGCATGGGCGGAGAGCAAGGCGAACGTCTTGGGCGCCATCGGAATCGTGCCGAACCCTTCCGTCAGAATCAACGTGAAGCCAACCTGCTCGGTGCCGGTGATCGCCACGCCGAGATCATACCCGAGCAGTGCGCGCAGATCCTTGTCATGGATGCCGCCGACCACCAGGCCGACGATGCCCAGTTCTTTTGCTCGCGCCATGGTGGCTGCGGGTAAAAAGGCGCCTCCGACGATGACCTTGCCCTTCATGGATTGGTTGAGGTGTTCCGGCAAGAGCGGCTGATCCGGCGCCTTCACGCCCATCACCAGTTCGCCGCTCGTTTCTCCTCCGATGCCAAAGATGCCTTGCACGAGGCTGCAGGTGCTTTCCACGGTCACACCCTGCTCGGGATGCACCTCGGCCACGGAGCCGTCGATATAACCGCGCAATTCCAACATCCGGGGCGGTTCGCGCAACAGGATTTGCCCGGTGATTGTTGAGACGGATTCCACCTTGCCGGTGATCGGCGAACGGATTTCGGTCTTAAACCATTTGATGAAGGGTTTGTTTTCGGCGAGCACGTCGTCTTTCTGGACGGAGTCTTTTTCTTTTTTGACCAGATAGTCGTTGATCTCATCGGGCGCGATGCCGAGCTGATTGGCCAGATTCAGCGGGACGACTTTTCCCGGCAATTCGGCGCGCGCCACCGCGGTGTCGGCCCGTACGGCGTCGCCGACTTTCACCAGGACGGCGCCTGGCAACGGAAGAATGCGCCGACGGCGGACGGTGGTCCGCTCGGTGACGGTCAAGCCTGGTGTATACGAATGCGCCATAATCGGTTGCTCAAAACGCCCTGCAGCGTCGTTCTCAGTTGCTCGCGCCCCTCACCGTACAACACCCGGTACGGCTCGGGGCTTTCGCGCCTAGCGGCCTTGCTGCAGGGCGTTTTGAGCAACCTTTCTTGCCGCCAGCTATTCGCTATCAGCCATCAACTCCCTTTTGGATACAGCCCGACGGCTTGATACCACCGCGTCAGCATGGCGACTCGCGCGGCCTGCTCCGTGGGCAACTGTAACGGACGGCCACGCCCGTCCAGCATGAGACCCACGACACCGCCCTTCACCGTTCGTGTAAACGATTGCCCGGGACCCTCGCCGAGATCCACGTGTTTGGCCGGTTGTATAGTGACCATCGCCTGCTGTTCTCGGGTGAGGCTGAACAACTTCAGATCCCCGAATGCCAGCAGGCCTTTTTCGATGCGGCCATCCGGCAGCGCGACCTCGTAATCGGCGCAACGCTCTCCGTCCTTGCCTTGGCCGATCGGCGCAATGCAGGTGCCAAGATAGACCATGCAATCACGCACGAACACATCGGTTGCGGCTTGCTCGTTCACTGTGGACAGCACCCCGAGATGCGGCATCATGAAAATGCTGTCGACCGAGAGCGTGGTGACGCCGAGCGGTTCATAGGCATCGACCATCATCAACATGGACTGGATGCGGCGCGGCGCATGCGACAGGATGCCGCCGCTGCCGACGATCAAGTCCAACTTCAAGAGATCGATGAGGGTTTTGCCGGAGGTGCGTTGCTCGAACACATCGGAGATGGTGCGTTCCTGCTGCACGCCCTTGAGTCCCGTCGCCAGCGACTTATGATGGATCAACGCCAGCCGCAATGCTTCGCGCGCGATGGCATGTTCGATTTGCAGCTCATCGAGTGACTGCGGGATGGTCGTGGGGCGCACCATTTTGTTCTTAATGCGATTCCTGAGGGTCTGTTCGTCGAGGGTGAACGGCACCCACCGCATGATGTTGTCCAGCCCCGCTTCAGCGAGCACGTTCGAAATGCTGTAGGACATGCCGAGATTGGCGCTGACCGTGCGGTTGAAGAGACCGCCGAATACCGAGAACACGTCGGTGGTGGCGCCGCCGATGTCCACGCCGATCAAGTTGATCCCCTCGCGCTTGGCGATGGTTTCCATGATCACGCCGACCGCCGCCGGAGTCGGCATGATGGGCGCGCCGGCCATCTCGATGAGTTTCTTGTAGCCCGGGGCCTGCTGCATGACGTGTTCGAGAAACAGGTCATGGATTTTGTTGCGCGCCGGGGCGAGATTTTCCCGTTCCAGGACGGGCCGGATGTTGTCGGCGAATTCGAGCGCCGTCTTCTCACCGAGGATCATCTTGATTTGTGATTGCGCATCCTTGTTGCCGGCATACACGAGCGGCAACCGATAGGTGCTCCCGAAGCGCGGGCGTGGTTCGGCTGCGGCAATGTATTCGGCCATTTCTACTACATGGGTCACGGCGCCGCCGTCGGTACCGCCGGACATCAGGATCATGTCGGGCCGCATGGTGCGAATCCGTTCGATCTTTTCGTAAGGCAAGCGTCCGTCGTTCGACGCCAGGACGTCAATGACGATGGCGCCGGCGCCGAGTGCGGCGCGTTGGGCGCTTTCCCCCGTCATGTTCTGCACCACACCCGTGACCATCATCTGCAGGCCGCCGCCGGCGCTGCTGGTGGATACGTAAATATCCACGCCTCGCTTTGGTTCGCCTTGTGCTGCGTGATTCGGCGTGATGATACGGTCGCCGTCCAGGATCGTCCGGCCGGAGAGTTCTTCGATTTCCGCAATGGCATTGAGTACACCGCGAGTCACGTCCTCGAACGGAGCTTCCACGGTGGTGGGGGCTTCGCCGCGGTAGGTCTGGCGATATTCGTTGCCGACCTTCTCGATCAGGATGGCTTTGGTGGTCGTGCTGCCGCAGTCGGTCGCGACGATGACGTTCAACGATTGCGCGGGGTTCGATATGGCGGGAGACTGATGCGCTGCCGTCATCGAGCCGGCGCTCCTCTGGACGCGGCGGCCTTGGTTTCGATGAGCGCGGCGAGGCGTTGCAAAGAGTCCCGTCGCTCCAGCAGACGAGCGATCTGAACGAGTTCGGTGCTGCTGAAGACACATTCGACGAGCGGAGTCAGAAAGTGTAACGCCTGGCTGCCAGAAAATTCATGGGGCCCATCGATTCGAGAAACAGTGTGGTGGGCGCCGCCATGCGGCGGGCCACGATGGCCTCGGCGATCCGTTCGAGCAGCGCGAGCTCCTCCGTCGTGAAGGCCGGTTGCTCGGAACGCACGGCAAAGGCATGCCGGAAACTGTGACGAAGATTCTCTGCGCGACGGGAGAACAATTCAGATGAGAAGACAGCCATAAGTGCTTGTCAGATCAGCTTAAACGATTGGTTCGGCATTATATGAAGGGGCCAAGGGAGAGTCAATCAATCGGCACTGCCGCAGCCTATAGAGAGCCGGGCTAGGGTTTCTTCGGCTCCTCTGCCGTATTGCCGGAGGCCGGCGGGCAATTCATGCCGGCGAAGGGATTCAGTGGATTGACGCGCGGCGAACAGTGTTGGGCTTCCGCTGCGGCCTTCTCCCCTCCTGCCGGTGAGCCGGTCGGTGGTTGGGGCTGATCGTTCGGGCCGAGCTGACGCGGGCTCTGTTGATGGATCGGCGAAAGCGGCTGGGATGGGGGAAACGCGTTGGGTGGAAGGTCAGGTGAGGGTATCGGCGTTTCTTCAACCGGTGGAGTGAATCCGCCCGGCGGTGACGGAGACGGAGTCTTGACGACCGTACATCCGCGTTTTCCCGTGGGCTGATCCGTCAGCATGGTCCCGCCGTTCGGGCCTTCGCAGCTGTACACCTTGGCCTCAACCGGGATCGAGTGGAGCAGAGCCAGGAAGCTGAAGGGCAGGACGTAAACCCGGATCATCGTCAATTTCCCTGAGCGAGACCATGGCAGAGGCCGGATGGCGCTTGAGGCAGGACGCCTGTGACTCTGATCGACTATAGGCGCAGAACAGGAGCCTGTCAATCTGCAAGGATGTGCGTGGCGGCCTTCAGCCGGATGAACGCCCCAGCCATTTCTTCATCAGGCCCAGAAGCCCAACCTCCGGCTCCGGCTGGCGGTCGGGGTATTCCACCCAGAGTTCCTGCGATCCGAGATACAGGCCGTCGCGGTAGCTTTGCTGGCTGCGCAATTGCGTGTAGCCCTGTTCCAGCAGCAGCTGGATCATATGCTGCAGTGCTTCGGCTGCGCTGGGCGCATCGGGAGTGACGACGTGGGTGGATTCGTACCGCAACCTTGCCTGATAACCGGCGGCTGTCCGTACCAACTCCACGGGGCGATTAAACCCTCGCTCCCTGGCATCAAACCCGGCGAGTTGGTGTTTCTCTCCAGCCGGCTCCGGCATTGGACGTTACCATTGCACGTTACAAGGCGCGATACACGGCCAGCAGATCGCTGAGCGCGATGGTCTTGTTCTTGAGGATGACGCGTTCCGCGCCCAGCACATCCAGCGCGGCGACCTTTTCCGTTCCGCCCATGAGGCACTTCGTGCCCAGTGCGAGGACGCGTTCACATTCCTTTTCCACCTTGCCCTTCACCACGGGATTCACCTTCAGGATCTCCAGCATCTTGGCGCGGGTTTCGCCCAGATGTTTCTGGAGTTCCGCTTCCGGATATTCCTTCCGCGCGGATTCATCCTCGCACCGGTCGATGTACTGGGTCAGAAAGACATAGAGCCGCACGAAGGTTTCGGCGATCTCGATGTGTTTCGGGGTCAGCTGATTGTCCGCCATTGGAGCCTCCATTCACTATTCACGATGGTGTCGGAATGATTGTTTCGTTGTGGCGACGTCGCGAGCAAGGTGGTCCCTGCATCACAGCCGGACTTTAATATCGGTGCCCTCGACCGTGACTTCGTACGTGGTCACTTTGGCCGAAGGGTTGTTGATGCAGGCGCCCGTCTTCACATTGAACTCCCAGTTATGCCACGGGCAGGCGACCACATCCCCCACAACATCGCCTTCGCCCAGCGGGCCGCCGCGATGCACACAGGTATTGTCGATGGCATAAAACGTCCCGTCCACATTGAAGACCGCAATGGCTTTCCCGTTCACTTCCGCGACCATGCCGGCTCCCGGCTTCACGTCGGCGGTTCCTGCGATTCTGATCAACTCGCCCATACATCCTCCCTGAGTGCGTCACTCTTTCCTAGTCCGGCTTCCGATCGGCGGCCGGCCGTTTGATTTTATCTAATAGACTCTCGATCCGGCTCTTGGCCGCCGATGCCCCGCCTGTTTGCAAGGCCGCCGCCAATTTTGCCGCGATCTCCCGAAAGGCATGGGCCTGCGGAGAATCGGGTTTGGCGACCACGATCGGATTGCCGGTATCACCACCGGCGCGAATGACGGGATCGATGGGAACCCGGCCGAGGAAGGGAATCCCGAGTTTCTCCGCCGCCCGCTCGCCGCCGCCATGAGAGAAAATCTCCGTCCGTTCTCCGCAATGGCCGCAGACGAAAAAGCTCATATTTTCCACGATGCCGAGAAGCGGCACGTTCACCTTCTGAAACATCATCATGCCCTTGCGCACATCGTGCAACGCCACTTCCTGCGGCGTGGTGACGGTGACGGCGCCGGACAGATGCACGAGCTGGGTCAGGGTGAGCTGCGCGTCTCCGGTTCCCGGAGGCAGGTCGATCAGCAAATAATCCAACTCCCCCCATAACACATCCCGGAAGAGTTGTTGAATCGCGGTGTGCACCATCGGGCCGCGCCACACAACGGCCGTGTCTTCCGGCACAAAAAATCCCATGGAGATCAGCTTCACGCCGTGGCTTTCCGCCGGCGCGATTTTGCCGTCTTTCTGTTCGGGAGTTTTCTCGACCCCCATCATCATCGGGATGTTGGGGCCATAGATATCCGCATCCAGCAATCCGACCCTGGCGCCGGTGAGCGCGAGGGCGACCGCCAGATTGACGGAGACCGTGGATTTACCGACGCCGCCCTTGCCGCTGCTGACGGCGACGACGTGTTTGACTCCGGGAATGATATTGGGTCTGGCGGCTGCTTCTTCCTGGTGCGGCGCGCCGCCTGCTTCTTCTGCCATAGTGATGCCTCCTCCACCCCGCTGGTCCGATTGGATTGCGCGGGCTTCACGCATCTTAAGCTATCGCCGCGGCGAAAAGAAATGGGTCAACCGGCGCAGCAGGTGGTTGGGTAAAAGAGATCAGCGATGCGAAAGGTATAAGCTGAAAGGATGGTCAAAAAGTCTGTCCAGCACGGCCGCAGCGAGCGAAGAGCCGAGGTGCATCTGCAGAAATACGTCGAGGGGCGGAGCGATGCGGGAACAACAGCGGCGGGCGTTGTTCACCAGCCGTTTACGTGCGTTCCCGATGGAGGTTATAGGTCAGCCCAACCACCGAAAGCGTATAGATCAACCATTTGGACGGGTCGAAGTTGTACCATTTCGACCCGTTTCGATAGTCGCGCGAATAGGTATGATGGTAATTGTGGTACCCCTCGCCGAAGCTGATGAATGAAATCAGCCAGCTGTCCCGGCTGCTGTCTTGCGCGCCGTGCGGCTGGGTGCCGACCATGTGGCAGAGAGAGTTGATGGTAAACGTGGAATTCAACACCAGGACCGTACGCAACACGCCGGCGAGCAAAAAACACCCGAGGCCGCTCATCAATCCGCCGTTCAAATAGCCGGCCGCGAAGGGCAATAACAGGCCTGAGGCCACGATCACCCAGTAATACCGGTGTTGCCACCTGATCATCGGGTCGGTCCGTAATTTTGTGGCGAACCGGTCTTCACGATACGGCGTATTGATGAATAACCATCCCACGTGACTGTGCCAAAACCCCTTGCTCGCGTTGTACGGATCGGGCTCCTTGTCCGTATGCGCGTGGTGGCGAATATGATCGGCGCACCAGAGCAAGGCGGAATTTTGTACAGCCCATCCCCCCATCACCAGCAGGCAGATCTTGATCCAGGGACGGCTCTCGAAGCTGCGATGGGTAATCATGCGGTGGTACCCCACCGTGATCCCCATGCCGGTGATGACATAGAGAATGGCCAGCAGCGTCCAATCCAGGACGGTATAGTCATAGTAATAGGCGAAGAGCGGAACCCCGACGAAGGTCAGGATCGTCAGCGTGGTGAAGAGGGCCACAGTGCCCCAACAGACGGATTGTGCTGATGAGTCGGCCATCGTACTCCTTCGGAACCTGTGCGCCACTCATCGCCACAGTGCACCGCCATAGATAGGGTAATGGTCAAGGCAAACGGCGCACTGTACCGGAGCGGCTGTCGGATATTCAAGGGAGAAACGTGGTTGGCTGCCGCCAGCCAGGTGGGCGTGAAGGTCACCTGACCTACTCAGTCTGTGCTACCACCGTATAAAGGGTGCTGGATTGAAAGGATGCCTCGGCAACCAGGCTCCACCTGTTTTGAGGAGGAATCTGTGAAAGCCGTGATTGGGAAAGTGGTTCTTCACGTCTGTGATGTGCGATCGCGGAATCCCGCAACTCAACAGGCCCAACGAAACGTCAACCAGGTCGCCTTTTCGGAACACTTCGACAAGAGGGTAACGGCGATCAGGATAGGCGCGCACCTTATGGTGCATGCCGATCATCAAGGCCATTTCTTCAGACCACTCCTCCCGCCCTGAATCGGACAGGTATTGGGCGGCGTGGGAAATTGATGCCGGGAGGTAGTCGAGCGTGAGATCAGACCAAAGACCAATATCGTGAAAGCAGCCCGCGATGGCTAACTTTGTGTTCTCCTCCTCGGTGCATGGATGCAACGCCAGGCAGAAGTTGAACATGCGGTACACATGTCCCCTGTATCCGAGATAGTCTTCCCCGATCGCCCCTGCCCATTTCGCAAGAATTGTTTCGATCAGCTCGTGCGTGGTCTCGATCGGCATAAGGTTCATGGGCAAGAAAAAGTGAGAAAGAATGTCGTGTGCCGTTCCGTGACGATGTCTTCAGGAGGCCGTGAAACAAGGGGCCGATTCTAACAAGTCAGAAGAAGTTTACAAGGGATAGGATTTGCTCGTGCAGCCCGGCCAGGTGTGCGAGACAGGCGTTCGCGATCAAATGTTCACGCCCTGCGGCGCGGTGTATACTGCGGTAAGTACCGCTCACGCTGCTCAGGAGGAACCGATGCCTCTCGACCCTGCCCTGCTTGAACCCCGTATTCGCGCGATTGGCGAGGACTTGGCCCGCCGTTCCAGCGGATTGTCGCCCGGTCTGTTCGATTCCCGCTGGTGGTCGCAGGCGGCGATCAACCTGGCCATGAAAGATCCTGCCTTCAAGGCGCAGCTGTTTCGCTTCATTGATGTGTTGCCGTCGCTGAAGGGTGATGCGCAGGTTGTGCGGTTGGCTGAAGAATATTTCGGCGACATGAGCGGGCATCTCTTCGGTGCACAGTGGGGACTTAAGGCACTCGCGTCCACGAAGCTCGGCGCATCGCTCAGCGGGAAGGCCATCCGGCATCAGGTGGAGCAGATGGCGACCAGCTTCATTGCCGGGGCGTCCATCGAGCAGGCGGTGCCGGCGCTGCGCCGATTGTGGGGCGAGGGGCGGGCCTTTTCGGTGGATTTGCTCGGCGAAGCGAGTGTGAACGAACGGGAGGCGGATGCCTATCGGGATCGCTGCCTGGCAGCCCTGCGGATCCTCGGTGACGTCTGCCCGGCCTGGTCCCCCTCGCCGTTGCTTGAGCGCGATCATCTCGGCCCGCTTCCCCGTGTCCAGTTGTCGATTAAAATTTCGGCCCTCTATTCGCAACTCGATCCCATCGATCCCGAGCGCAGCTATCGTGCCGTTGCGGCTCGCCTGCGGCCGCTCTTGAATGTCGCGGGCACACTCCCCGCCTCCATCATCTTCGATATGGAACAGGCGGAGACGAAGGATCTGATTCTTTCCATCTTCATGCGCCTCTTTGAGGAGGAACCGTATCGCACGTTCCCCCATGCAGGGATCGCGCTGCAGGCCTACCGCACCGACACCGGGGATGATGTGCAGCGCTTGCTGGCCTGGACGAAAACTCGGCAGGCGCCGATGACGATTCGCCTGGTGAAGGGCGCCTACTGGGATTCCGACGCGATCCGGTATCGCCAGCGCGGATGGTCGATGCCGCTCTTCGAACAGAAGTCCCGGACCGACGTGAATTATGAATCGCTGGTTCGTCTGTTGCTGGAGCAATCGCATCTCATCAGGCCGGCGTTTGGCACGCACAATCTGCGGAGCCTGGCCGTGATCGAGGCGGTGGCGGAAGCGCTCAGCCTGCCCCAGGCGGCCTGGGAATATCAGATGATCTACGGCATGGCAGAACCGTTTCAGCATGCGATGAGTGATCGGGGTCGCCGTCTCCGGCTCTATTCGCCGGTCGGTGAACTCTTGCCCGGCATGGCCTATCTCGTCCGTCGGCTGTTGGAGAACACGTCCAATGAATCGTTCTTGCGGAAAGAATACGTGGAGTCGCAGCCGCTGTCGTTGTTGTTGTCCCCGCCTGATGGCACCCTGTACCAGTCCGCAGGCTCCCCGCCTGTTGATCAACATTCCTCCCCCTCCGCCTCATCTACCGAATTTGTGAACGAACCGGTCGCGGATTTTTCGCGTGCACCCGTCCGTACCGCCATGGCCGATGCGATCGAGCGGCGCCGCAGGCAATTGGGACAACGACTCGACATATCGAAGCTGGCCGTCCATCTTCCGACAGGGTCCGATCTGTCGACGCATAATCCGGGTCAGCCGGATCAACTCATAGCGGTGGTGCAGAGTTATCAGCCCGCCGATGTCGCGGCGTTGACGAAGATTGCCGAGGCTGCTGAAGAGGCCTGGAGTAGACGGCCGGTTGCTGACCGTGTCGCGGTGATGCGGAAGGCTGCCGCCCTGATGCGGGAGGAACGGTGGGATCTGGCCGCGTGGGAAGTGTTCGAGGAAGGCAAACCCTGGCGGGAGGCCGACGGTGATGTCGCGGAGTCGATCGATTTTCTGGAATATTATGCCGGGGAAATGGCGCGGCTCGATCCCCCGCCCCGCTTGGGCCGGTATCCGGGTGAATCAAACGAGGTGTGCTGGAGCTCGCGTGGGGTGACGGTAGTGATTGCGCCATGGAACTTCCCCCTGGCGATTCCGACCGGCATGGTGGCTGCGGCCTTGGTTGCGGGCAATCCGGTGTTATTCAAGCCCTCTGAGCGGGCTTCTGCCGTGGGGTATCAACTGGCGCGTATCATGTTGGACGCCGGGGTGCCGAAAGGGTTGTTGCAATATGTTCCGGGCGGGCCTGAAGTCGGGCGCGAGTTGGTGGCCTCTGCTGCGGTGAGAACCATTGCCTTTACCGGATCGAAAGACGTGGGCTTGGGCATCATGCAGGCCGCTGCGGTTCAGCAGCCGGGACAACGTTTCGTGAAGCGGGTTATCGCCGAGATGGGCGGGAAAAATGCCATCGTCGTTGATGAGACGGCGGATCTGGATGAAGCCGTGACAGGCGTGGTGCAATCGTTCACCGGCTATGCGGGACAGAAATGTTCCGCCTGCTCGCGCGTGATTGTGACGGACTCGATTCACGATGCGTTTCTCGAACGGCTGACCGATGCCGTGATGAGTCTCCGCATCGGCACGGCTGACGATCCCGCGACTCAAGTCGGCCCGGTCATTGATGCGCGCGCGAAACAACGTATTCTGGAGTATCTCGAGTTCGGGCGGCGGGAAGGGCGGGTGCTGGTGGACCGGTCGGCGGAAGGGCCTGGATACTCGGTCGGCCCCGTGGTGATCGCGGACATTGATCCTGCGCACCGGATGGCACAGGAGGAAATTTTTGGTCCGATTCTAGCCGTGCTGCGTGTCGCCTCGTTTGAGCAGGCGCTGGAATGCGCCAACGGCACCGCTTACGCGCTGACCGGCGGACTCTATTCGCGCAGTCCCCGGCACATCGCGCGCGCGCGCGAGGCGTTTGATGTCGGGAATCTGTACATCAACCGTCCGATTACCGGAGCCCTGGTCGGGCGCCAGCCATTCGGCGGACACCGGTTATCGGGCGTAGGCGCGAAGGCCGGGGGCGAAGAGTACCTGAAACAATTTCTGGTTGCCCGCGTCGTCAGCGAGCAAACCCTCCGGCGCGGGTTCGTGCCGACCCTGTAGGCCCGGCGCCGACTTCACGCTGACTTCTTCGAGTTCTTCCGTGATGTCGGTGATGTTTCCGCGGTCGTCCTTGAGCGCGGCCAGTTCCTGTCGTTCGATATACTTCACCAGCCCCACGCCTTTGGCAAACCAGGCCGTCATCACATCCGTGCCCACCGCGGTTCGCTCAACAGAGGAGAGCCGGATCTTCAGCGTCATCCTCGCCTCCACGCGCACCGCATCGGGATAAGTTCCTGCCGGAACGGTGATCGATTCCCGGCCCACCACCGTTGAAAGCCCTTCGACGTCCACATGTTCGTTGGTTCCGTCCCCGTCGATATCGCTGCCGAAGTCGATATCGGTGCGGTTGAACTGTTGAAACGATTGTGCCACCTTCATCGGGAACCGAATGATCTGGTACGGCGTCAATTGCTTCTCCAGCGGCGTGCCCGGTTCGGACCCGTAGTAGACCACGCCGGCGGCGTCGCGCCGGTAAAAACTATCGGAAGGACCGTGGTTGCCGGGATTGGTATCGTGAAAGACGGTGACGACCAGGCCGCCCTTCAAGGTGCGGGTGCCGGTGACCGAAGACACGTTGCTGAAATACTTATTCTCGATCGTCTGCAGCGGCCCTTCAGAAATCTGCCCGCGATATTGCCAACGTGTGCCGACGGTGTCCGGAAAGTAATCTGCGGATTGGGCGATGGCCTGCCCTGCGTCGGCGGCCGAGGCCCGGTCCTGTTCAAGAAGAATGGCCGCGGATCCGAAAATGCCTACTGCGATCAGGGTCGAGCGAACCAGGTTCTGAACAATCACAGCGATCCTCCAGTCAAAAAAATACGGTACCATACCGGAACTGCCGCGGCAAGCCGGCTCCTGCCGCCTTGCCTTCTCTCTGTGCTGCTCGCATAATCGCTCGCCGTGAAACTTGAACCACAGTTCCCCCGTTCTTCTACTCGCGAACCCCGGACGGTGTTAGTCACCGGCGGGTCCGGCGGGATCGGCCGCGGCCTGTGCCTTGCCTTCGCCCGCGCTGGATTTTGGGTCGGCGTGCACTATTGCCGTCACAAGGAGGCAGCCGAGGAGACATTACGCCAGCTCTCCGTCGATGGGGCAGAAGGCGCCGTGTATCAGGCGGACATACGGTCACGTCAGGACATTCAGGCGATGATCGATGCTGTGTTGGATCGGCAGGGCCGCCTCGACGTGCTGTTGTGCAATGCCGGCGTCGCGTCTAGCCATCTCGTGGTGCGTTGTCCGGAAGACGAATGGCAGCGCATGATCGACACGAACCTCACGGGAACCTATCGGTGCCTGACGGCTGCGGCCCCGGTAATGATGAAGCAGGGCGGCGGATCCATGATCGTGATCGGGTCCTATGCCGGATGGCATGGGACGAGCGGCCAGGCTGCCTATGCGGCCTCCAAGGCCGGCCTTGTGGGGCTCGTGCAGACCGCTGCCCGCGAATGGGGGCCGTACCATATCCGGGTGAATCTGGTCTGCCCGGGTTGGCAACCGACCGCATTGGCCGGTGATGCATTTCCTTCCTCCGGCCAGTTGAGCGACCATGTGCTGGGACAGATCTCGAATCTGGAGGATGTGAGCCGAACAATCTGCCACCTTGCTCAAATGCCCGGCTTGTCGGGACAGATCATGAACCTGGACAGCCGGATCCTCTAATCGATACCTGGGCGCTGGAGACGAAACAGGAATGACGAACAGGGCGGGCGTGTTCATGACGGGTACCGACACGGCGGTCGGTAAGACGCTCGTGTCCGCGGCGCTGGTCCGTAGGCTCGTGCAGTTGGGCCGCCAGGTCGGCGTGATGAAGCCGGTCGAAACCGGCGTGGATTTTGTCCAGCCGGATCACAGCGACGCCGCTCGACTGATGGCGGCTGCGCGGGTACGGGACTCTCTCGACCTTGTGTCGCCCTATCGTTTTCCCGCGCCATTGGCCCCCTGGTCTGCGGCTTCAGCGGAACGGCGGGTACTTGATGTCAGTGAAATTGCTCGACGGTACGATCAGCTGGCCCTGCGGTATCCTTGCGTCGTCGTGGAAGGAGCCGGCGGCCTCCTTGTGCCGATGGGCAGCGAATGGGATATGAGTGATCTGATCGGCCGTCTCGGGCTTCCCGTCGTGTTGGTTGGACGGGTTGGTCTTGGTGGAATCAATCACGCGCTGCTCACGCTGGAAGCGCTGGAGCGACGCCGAATCCGGGTTCTGGCTCTGCTCTTGAATGAGACGGCGCCTGCGACCACTCCTATTGAAGAAGCGCAAAGTGCATCAACCGTGGCGCTATTGAAAACGCGAGTTGCGGTTCCATTGCTGGGACCGTTGCCCTATCAACCGCAATTGGATGGTCTGTGGAACAAAACCGTCGAGCACTTGGCCGGGAGCCGTCCGATCAGTGAGCTGGCCGAGCTGGTGTGGAAGGCGGTTGCTGAAAGCTCCGGATAGCTGCCTCAAGGTCCGCGGCTGTGAGAATTGCGGAGATCACCGCCACCCCGTCTGCCCCTGCCGTCATGATGTCCGTGACATGCTGAGAAGTAATACCGCCGATGGCGAACATCGGCAAGGTGGTGAGTGCGCGGGCTGCGCGTAATCCCTTAAGCCCTACAACCGGGTCGTGATCGGTTTTGGTGGCCGTGCTGAAGATCGGTCCAAAGCCGATATAGTCCGGTTGCAGCCCCACCGCTTCACTCGCTTGCTCCGGAGTATGGGTCGAGAGCCCGATGATTTTCTCTGGTCCCAAGAGTCGCCGCGCATCGGCCAGCGGGAGATCCTCCTGTCCCAGGTGCACCCCGTCTGCTTGAACCGCCAATGCCAGGTCGCAACGATCGTTGATGATCAGCGTCGCCCCGACCTCCGTCGCCGCCTGACGTAGTGCGAGCGCCAGCGCGTAGGCTTCTTTCATTGTCGCCTGTTTGTCGCGGTATTGAAACAGGTGCACTCCCGCTGCCGCGGCGACCCGCAGCACATCAGTGAGCGGGCGCTCAGGACGCACGGTCGGATCAAGGATGAGATACAGCCCGTTGAGAGAAGATTGTCGAGCGGACTGAGACGTGGCGCGCTCCCTGGTATCGTCGATTGGTTACGCAGACTGGCCGGCGAGAAAGCGGTCGAGGAATGTTGTGGAGACATGCCCCTTCTGAAAATCAGGATCGTTGAAAATCTTTCGGTGGAGCGGGATCGTGGTTTTAATGCCCTCGATGACGAACTCGTCCAGCGCCCGGCGCATACGGGCCATCGCTTCCTGCCGGTCGCGTCCGTGGGTAATCAATTTGGCGATCAAGGAGTCGTAGTACGGCACCACGACAGCGTTTGGCTCCATCGCTGAGTCGACGCGGATGCCCATACCGCCGGGGGCGGAATATTTAGTGATTTGGCCCGGGCAGGGAGTGAATTTTTCCGGGTCTTCGGCGTTGATCCGGCATTCGAAACTGTGCCCGGTCAGCTTAATGTCCGGTTGCTTGAACGAAAGCGGCAGTCCCGCCGCGATACGGATTTGTTCTTTCACGAGATCGATGCCGGTCACCATTTCCGTGATCGGGTGTTCGACCTGGATGCGCGTGTTCACTTCCATGAAGAAGAAGTTCCGGTCCTTGTCGAGCAGAAACTCCACTGTGCCAACATTGCAGTAGCGAATGGCTTTGACGGCCTCGACCGCCGTCCGGCCGATCTCGCGCCGCAGCCGTTCGTCGATGGCCGGGGACGGGGTTTCTTCGACGAGTTTCTGGTGGCGCCGCTGGATCGAGCAGTCACGCTCGCCGAGATGGACGACATGGCCGCGGTTGTCCGCGACGATCTGCACTTCGATATGCCGGGGTTCGAGAAAATACCGTTCGAGGTAGACGCCGTCATGGCCGAAGGTGGACTTGGCTTCCGCCTGCGCCGCCTGAAAGGCCCTGGTCAATTCTTCCGGCTTATTCACCACGCGCATGCCGCGTCCGCCGCCCCCAGCGGAGGCTTTGATGATCACGGGGAAGCCGATGATTTTGGCGGCCTCCTGTGCATCCTGTTCGCTCCGGAGTTCGCCTGGACTGCCGGGCGTGACCGGGAGGCCTTTCCTCGCCACGACTTCACGCGCTTTGGACTTGTCGCCCATCAGGGCGATGTGTTCGGACGTGGGGCCGATGAACTTGACGCCGATCGATTCGCAGACTTCGGCAAAGTGCGCGTTTTCGGAAAGAAATCCATAGCCGGGATGAATGGCGTCGGCGCCGGTCACTTCGGCGGCGCTGAGGACATTGGGAATGTTGCGATAGCTGAGGGCGGCTTCGGGCGGGCCGACGCAGACATGTTCGTCCGCCGCCCGTACGTGCAGACTGGCGGCATCGGCCTCGGAATGAATCGCCACGGTCTTGATGCCGAGCTCTTTACAGGCCCGGATGACCCGAAGGGCGATCTCTCCGCGATTGGCAACCAATACTTTTTTAAACACGAGATACTCCGATGCGCATCTTGCTGTGCGTCTACCTTATGCTGCCGCTGTCCGTCGCGCTCGTTCAGCTTTCGAGAAGGCCGTTGCCAGTGGGCATTCGCCGGTCGCAGATGGAATGGGCTTCATGAGGCTGGTGAGTCCAGGACGGGTCTCGTCACGAATCCCCATGACCTCTGCGGCTAGGGCGTGGCGCTGGGATCTATCAAGAAGAGTGGTTGTCCATACTCGACGGGCTTGGTGCTCTCCGCCAGAATTTTGGTGATGCGTCCGTCGGCCTCGGACTCAATTTCATTCATGAGCTTCATGGCTTCGACGATGCACAAGACCTGGCCCTTCTTCACATAGTCGCCTTCCTCCACATATGGGTCGGCGTCGGGCGAGGGCGACCGGTAGAAGGTGCCGACGATCGGTGATGTAATCGTCACCTGGCCGTCTGTTTCTGCCGAGGGGCGAGTTTGCGGCGCCGGCGCCGCGCCGGGCGCCGCCGATTGGTTGTGGACGGTTTCCACGGTGTGCGTCGTTGTGGCGCGCGCGGCCGGCTCATGCCGGATCCGGATGCGCATGCCGCTGCGCTCGATTTCCAATTCGGTCAGATGATTTCGCTTCAGAAGATCGGCCAGTTGCTGAATCTGCGCGGCCTGGTCAGGATTCAAGATCGTCTCGTCGGCTGCAGACGTTCGTGGCGCAAAGGCGCTCGGCAGCACAATGGTTTTCCCGGCAGTGCCGCCTTTTCCGGTCTTCTTACGTGATGAGCTCAACGCACGCGCTCCACAAATTCACGGGTTCTGGTATCGATACGAATGACTTCCCCGATTTCCAGGTAGAGGGGCACCTTGATCGTGGCGCCTGTTTCCACGGTGACCGGTTTGCTGCCGCCGGAGGCCGTATCGCCTCGCACACCCGGTTCGCCGTCCACGACCTTCAGTTCTATGAAATTCGGCAAGACGACGGTAATCGGCTTGTGCTCATAGATAAGGATCTTCGCGATCATGTTCTCTTTGAGCAGATCGGCATTGCTGCCCAACTGACTCTTCTCATACGTCGACTGCTCGTACGTGTCCGTATCCATGAAGGTATAGGAATCGTTCGTGGCATAGAGGAACTGCATGTCGCATTCTTCGATCTCGGGCGTGTCGAATTTTTCCCCGGAGCGGAAGGTTCGGTCGAGCACGTTGCCTGAAAGATAGCTTTTCAGCTTCGTCCGCACGAATGCTCCGCCCTTGCCGGGTTTGACGTGTTGAAATTCTACGATATAAAAGGGTTGTCCCTCTACCATTAACGGGCTGCCGTTCCGAAACTCTGCGGTCGAAATCACAACAACTCTCCTTGGTGCAACAAGTTCAACGGCGCAAGGCCGCGGGTTTTTTTCTCACGTCTGCTCGTCTGCGCGAGGGGGTGCGTCTGGCTCCCAGATGTGCGGCCAATGCTTCCAGCGCCAGCAGGTATCCGGTCGGGCCGAAACCGGCAATCTGTCCCAGGGCGACACCGGCGATGAAGGAGTGATGGCGAAACTCCTCCCGCTGATGAATGTTCGACAGATGGACTTCGACCGTCGGCAAGGCGACGGCGGCAATCGCATCACGTATCGCAATGCTGGTATGCGTATAGGCGGCCGGATTGATGATGATCCCGTCGAAATGTCCTCTGGCGTTTTGAATCCAGGTGACCAGTTCCCCTTCCATATTGGACTGCTTGGTCTGCACCGCAATCCCGAGTTCACCGCTCCGGCGGGTAATAGACTGATCGATGTCGGGTAACGACATCTGCCCATAAAGGGAGGGTTCCCTCGTCCCCAGGAGATTGAGATTGGGACCATGAAGCACCAGTAGCCGCACCATGTGTCTGTCGCGCGCCTCGGTTAGCAGTAGGCTGCAAATGGATAGGGATGCCAGCAGCGCGGCATTCTAACAGGCTGTCAGGGGTGGGTCAAACGCTGAAACGGACTAGCGTCGGCTCGCGTCGGCATGCCGTTTGGCCTGAATGGTGCCGAGCCAGGTTTCAAGGCGCGCGATAGCGGCGGCATGTTGAACGGCGGGAGGTGCAGGGACCGGGTCATGAAGGGGTTCACCAGTCGGCATGGTGGGCAACGCCACCTCCGACAGCGCGGACTGGGCAGCCGACACGGCGGGATTAGCCGCAGGAGGCTTGTCGGCGGTTGGTTCTGTGGCGTTGCGTTTCTTGTCGCGTTTCGCTGGCGGCGGATCGTTCGGCGCGCCAGTGACGTGTCGCTTGAATGCCAGCGCTTCTTCGTCGAAGGGGTTGGCGTTGAGGATGGCTGCGCAGGAACGGAGCGCCAGTTCAGCCTGTCCCTCCGTGTCGTAGAGCTTGGCGAGGATGCGGTGCGCGCGAAGATTGTCGGGGCGTTGCTTGACGACGTCTTCGAGAATGGCCTTCGCTTTTGCTGAGTGGCCCAGTTGATCGTAGACCCTGCCCAGCGCAGCCATGGCTGTTACGAACCCCGGATAGACCTTCAGGCCATCCTCGAGCACGGCTGCGGCTTCCTGCCACATGTCGGCTTTGATGTATTCGTCTGCGAGAGGAAGGAAGTCTTTGGAGCGGGGATCCTTGGCCACTGCCGTTGCCAAACGGTCGATCTCGGCGGCGATACTGGGGGCGATACGGTGCGGTGACGACACGTGTTACTCCTTCCGACGCGGTCGCGATGGTTGTGTCGACCGTCGCTGGCCGCTCTGCACTGTCAGCATGCGGTCCAGGATCCGGTCTGCGACATCGCGCTTGGACAGCAGCGGAAGCGCTTCGGGATCACCCTCGCGGGTTAGGAGCCAGACCCGGTTCGTGTCGGATCCGAAGCCCGACCCTGCCGCTGTCACGTCATTGGCGACCAAGAGATCAACGCCCTTAGCATGCAGTTTTTCCTTGGCGTGGGCAAGGAGATCCTCAGTTTCTGCGGCAAATCCGACGAGTAATTGGCTCGTGCGGCGTTCACTCAGTTCGCGAAGAATATCGTCGGTCGTTTCGAGTTCGAGATGAGTGACGGGCCCGCGCTGCTTCTTAATCTTGCTGGCCGAGGGGCGCGCGGGACGAAAGTCTGCGACGGCGGCGGCCATAATAACGGTATCGCTCCAGGCCAACCGGTGTGTGATCGCCTTTCGCATCTCCTCGGCCGTGACGACCGGACAATATTCAATTCCGGCGGGTGACGGCAGCGATGTCGGACCCGAGACCAGCACGACTTCCGCCCCACGGGTTCGGGCAGCCTCGGCCAAGGCGTATCCCATTTTCCCCGACGATCGGTTGGAGATAAACCGGACGGGATCGATGGCTTCCTGGGTTGGTCCGGCTGAAATGAGCACTTTACGGCCAGACCAATCTCGGCGCGGGTGAACGGTGGTGAGAACGGCTGCCAGGATTCGTTCCTCATCGGCCAACCGTCCCTGTCCCTGGCGGCCGGATGCCAGCGGACCATCCTCCGGTTCCACGATGATCGCTCCGCGTGCTCGCAAGGCGGCGACATGTTCCACGACGGTGGGATGTCGCCACATGTCGCCGTCCATGGCCGGCGCGAAGATTACCGGGCATTGAGTCGTGAGGAGCATGGTGGAGAGGAGATCGTTTGCGAGTCCGAGGGCGGCCTTGGCGAGGCAATTGGCCGTGGCCGGTGCAATCACGATGGCGTGCGCCTGCTCCGGCAGAGACAGGTGAAGCATCTCCTGGTGAGCTTCGAAGAGGTCCGTCGCCACATGGGCGCCGGACAACACCTCAAATGTCAGCGGGGTGACGAACCGGCAGGCGCCGGCCGTCATCACGACATTGACCGTGGCGGCTTCGCGCCGTAAAAGGCGCAGCAGACTCACCGCTTTATAGGCGGCAATACTCCCGGTGACGGCGAGCACAAGGCGGACACCGGGAAGTGAGGGGCCGGTGGTCTGCACGAAGGGGAACTACTCCTCGGCCTCCGGGGCGGCGACGGGCTTGGCGGTATCGTCGACGTAGACGCTGAGTTCTTTTTTGATCTCCTTGGCGTCTTCTCCGGTCATCATCGCCAGGCGTTCGGTCTCGCCTTCCTTCACGCGCTTGGATTCCTTGATCGCATCGCGGGCTTCCTTGCCGACCAGGAACTTCACCTTATGTCGCAACACCTCATCGAGCGCGATGCTGGTTTCTTTGGTGAACTTGGAGGACGCGGTCATGCGCGCGCCCTGGACCAATTGTTTGGCGCGCTGCGCCGCGACGATGACCAGGCGGTGGCGGGAATCGAATTCGCCGGCGGCATATTCCGGTAACAACGATAACATTTCACCCATGATGCAAGTGCTCCTTTGATGCGGGGGCGGAGGAGGAATTCCCCTGCTTGCCCTCTTTGTCGAGAATAAACTTTTCTTCCAGCCAGGTCATGTTCAGGCGTTTCGTTTTGATGCGTTCCGCCAGGAACACGCTTTCGAGTTCTTTCAGCGATTGTTTCAGATCATCATTCCGGACGATGTAGTAATACTCGCGATAGCTCCAGACCTCTTCCTTGGCCTTCTGCAGGCGCCGCTGAATTTCTTCCGGCGAGTCCCCGGCTCTGTTTTGGAGCCTGGTTCGCAAGGTATCAAATGACGGCGGGAGAATGAAAATATAGACGCCGTCCTCGAATTTCTTCTTCACTGACCGGGCGCCCTGCACGTCGATTTCGAGCAGGACATCGATGCCCTGTTCCATTTTTTCCGTCAATTCCTTGCGGGGCGTTCCGTATAGATTGCCGTAGACGTGGGCCCATTCCACGAATTCGTTTCGATCAATCATCTGCCGGAATGAGGCTTCATCCAGGAAATGATAGTCCTGCCCATCCACCTCTCCGGGGCGCGGCTTGCGGGTGGTGTAAGAAATGGAATGCCACAAGCCTGGAACATTGGCCGTGATCTGTTTGCACAGCGTCGTTTTCCCGCTCCCTGACGGGGCGGAAATGATGAACAGGATGCCCCGCCGTACTTGAGCCGGTTTCTCGTGAGATGGAACGGGCGCAGTGTTCATAGATGATTCTGTGCCGGCTCGGCGCCGACGTTACTCCACATTTTGAACTTGTTCGCGCAATTTTTCCAGTTCGGCTTTCATGCAGACGACCAGCGCGGCGATCTCCGCATCATTGGCTTTCGAGCCGATGGTGTTCACTTCACGCCCCATTTCCTGAAGGAGAAACTCCAGCGTTTTCCCCACGGACTCCTCGCTGCGGAGTGTCTGGTCGAACTGTATCATATGTGACTCAAGTCTGACCAATTCTTCCGAGATGTCAGAACGGTCCGCATACACAGCCAGTTCCTGGTTGAGACGGGCCGGATCCGGCAGCTCGCTTTGCAGGAGGGCCTCGATCCGTGCTTTCATGCGTTCAAAGGAGATTCTGGAGAGTTCCGGAGCCTTTTCCGCCACGGTTGATTTGGCTGACCGGATCGCGTCCAAGTGAACAGCCAAGTCCTTCGCCAGCGCGTCCCCTTCGCGCTTGCGCATCTTCTCCAGGTCGGTCAGGGCTCCGCCAAGCACGCGCAACACGGTTTTCCCAAGATGGTCGGTATCGACCGGTTCATCTGTAATGGAGACGATGTCGCGAAACCCGGCGACTATGGACATCTCTACCGCGCCCCGCAATCCGAGGGTCTTCTGCAGCTTTTTGAGGGCCGCATGGTATTGTTTGGCGAGCGCGTGATCGATCTGAACGGTTTTCAGGCTGCCGCCGGCGGCCTGTACCGACACCGACACATCGACTCTCCCGCGAAGGCAGCGCTGTTGAACGGCCTTGCGAATGTGGTCCTCCAACTGCGCCAGGGATCGAGGGACCCTGACCGCCACCTCCAGAAACCGGTGGTTGACGGAGCGAATTTCTACGGTGACGCCGGCCTTCTGCGAGGTGCCGTCTTTTTTCCCATACCCGGTCATACTTCGGATCATCGTGCGAGTTTCCCTTCCCAATGGCAATCGGTGTAGAGCGCGCAGAGCCCGCATTTCGGCGCGCGCGCCAGGCAGACATACCGCCCGTGCAAGAGGAGTCGCTGCGAGCCTTCCGTCCATTCCTCTGCGGGCAGCAACCGCTGCAGGTCCATCTCGATTTTTTCCGGATCCGTATGGCGGGTGAGGTGCAGTCGCCCCGCCACTCGTTTCACGTGGGTATCGACCACCACGGCCGGCTTATCAAACGCATTGCCGAGCAGGACGTTGGCGGTTTTACGCCCGACCCCCGGCAGTCCCGTGAGCGCCTCCATTGTATCCGGCACCTTGCCTTGAAACGTTTCGACCACGGCTTTCGCACAGTGCATGAGATGTTTGGCCTTGGTCTTAAAAAAACCGGTCGGACGGATGAACGCCTCCAACTCCGCAGGGTCAGCCGCCGCATAGTCGCGCGGCTGCCGATACCGCCGAAAGAGAGCCGGAGTGACCTGGTTCACGCGCTGGTCCGTGCATTGCGCCGAGAGAATCGTGGCGACCAACAGCTCCCACGGCGTGTGATAGTCCAGCTCGACTTTCAGGGCGGGCGCGGTTGTCCGTAACGCGTCAAGCATTCGCGCAAGGCGGCGCTTGCCGGTCTGAGCAGACGCGTGATGTGAGGCGGCGGCTTTCATGATGCGCGGCTGGTGGCGGCCAATTGTGCAGTGGTCAGGGGTGAGATGCAAGTGCCAGGTCCTGAGGCGGCTGGCCGGGGTCTGTTTCGAGCGAAGCGGGGCTGGAAACGGTTGGTAACAGAGTTTCCAGGTGCGCGATCAAGGGCCGCAAGGTCTCCCGGTCCAGTGCCGAAATGGCAATGCCATGATACCGTTGGCAGAGCGCCTCAGCCTCTCGCGCCGAGAGTCGATCACATTTGTTCAGCACCATGATGCGCGGTATCGTATCCATCTGGAGCGATTGCAGGACGGTATCAACCGCCGTCACCTGCTGGTCGAGATTGGGTGCGGAGGCATCGACGATGTGCAGCAGCATGTCGGCATCACGCAATTCATCCAGCGTGGTGCGAAAGGCGCCGACCAAATCTTTGGGAAGGTCACGGATAAACCCGACGGTATCGGTCACAATAACTTCGCGATCATGCGGAAAGCGCAGGCGGCGGCTGGTGGTGTCCAGCGTTTCAAACAGGCGGTCCTGCGCCGGGATCTGGCTGTGGGTCAGCGTGTTGAGCAGAGTCGATTTGCCGGCGTTGGTATAACCGACGATGGAGAGAATCGGTAATCCTTGCCGGAGGCGCCTGGACCGCCGCTGATCCTGATGCCGAGCCACGTCATCGATCTCGCGCTCCAGATGGGCGATCCGGTCGCGGATGCGGCGGCGGTCGGTTTCCAATTTGGTTTCGCCAGGTCCGCGTGTGCCGATTCCTCCGCCGAGCCGTGACAATGAGGCGCCATGTCCGGAAAGCCTCGGCAGCAGATACCGGAGCTGGGCCAATTCGACTTGGACCTTGCCTTCCCGCGTGTGCGCGCGGCGGGCAAAAATATCCAGAATGAGTTGGGTGCGATCGATGATCTTCAGGTCGGTCACTTCGGAAATCGCCCGTGCCTGTGCCGGAGCTAGGTCCTGGTCGAAGATGATAAGGTCGGCGCCCTTTTGCAGCGCGCGCATAACGACTTCTTTGAGTTTGCCCTTGCCCAGCAAATACCGCTCATAGCCCTCATGGGTGCGTTGCGCAACACGATCCAATACGCGTACCCCCGCTGACCGGGCGAGTTCGTTCAATTCCTCCAAGTGCTCTTCCTGTTCGGCGTGGCCCTTTGGTGCGGCGCTCACCAATATGGCCGACTCCTGGCCTGCCGCGACGGTATGCTGCGTGTCCGATCGCTGGAAGTCGCTTTCAAGCGCATGGAGGAAGGTATCCAGTTGCAGATCCAGATCATGGAACGGGACCGGTTTCAGAATGCGGCAGACCTCGCCTTGTTGATTCGGCGGCAGCAGGTGCGCAAGGTGCAGCCGGCTTGGTTCGCCCGTTTCCGTCACGCCCAGGACTCCGATCATGTCCAGTCGCAGGAGCGCCAAGTGCGTGAGATCGTCCTGGCTGAGCGGCTCGTCATGAAGATGCGTTCGGATGAGCCTCAGGCCGCGCAATGAATGGGGGCCGCCCCTGAACTTCGCAAGCGACTCGAACGTCGGCGCGCAGCCGGCCCCCACCAATACCTGCTCAACGACTCCGCGGCGCGTGATGAGGAGTCCGATCGGACGGCGAAGGTCACGCGACAGCAGGGTTGTGGTTCGGGCCAACTCGGCAGTGAGCACGTTCGAGGCAGGGATGCGGCGGCGATACAATCGTTCCAGCGCTGCGAGATGGCTGGCCTTCAGGCCGTTGACATGTCCATAGACGGTTGGGATAGTCCTGCTCCTTGCGACGGGAAGGTTAAGATGGGTGGCGGACGGCGCCGCTCCCCGACCAGACCGGCAATGCACAGTCGGGCATAGCCTCGCAGTCGAAAGACGCGACGTTGCCTTGAAGGAGCGCTCGCTGCCCTGCAGTGGCAATCATGGCCGCATTATCGGTGCAGTACGAAAGTGCCGGAAGCCCCAATTCAATCCCCTCCTTGACGGCTCGCTCGGTCAAACGAGCGCGAAGCCGCGAATTGGCCGACACGCCGCCCACGACGGCGAGCGCGGATACCCCCGCACGTTTGACTGCGGCGAAGGCCTGGCCGACAAGCACATCCACGATCGCCTCCTGATAGGCGGCAGCCAGGTCGGCCTGTTGTTGGGCAATCGCATCAAGACTCATGTCCCGGAGGTGATACAGCAGCGCGGTTTTGAGCCCGCTGAAACTGAAATCAAACTGGCCCGTTCTGACGCGTGAGCGGGGAAATCGCACGGCCGTTGGTCGCCCGTTCCGGGCTGCGGCATCGATGAGCGGCCCGCCCGGGTACCCGAGGCCGAGCATCTGCGCGCCTTTATCGAAGGCCTCGCCTGCGGCGTCATCGATGGTGCGTCCCAGGAGGTGGAATCCGCCTTTCTCTTCCGCGTGGAAGAGATGCGTGTGCCCCCCCGATGCAATCAGCACAACGCAGGTTCTCGGAAATGCCGGGCGGTTGATCCAGGCCGACGCGATATGCCCCTCCAGGTGACTCACGCCGACCAGCGGAATCCCCAGAGCATACGCCGTGGATTTGGCATAACTGAGGCCGACCAGAAGGGCGCCTGCCAGACCAGGCCCCTGCGTGACGGCGACGGCTCGCAAATTTCTCCAGCCAAGACCTGCTTCGTCAAGCGCCCTGCGAGTTACCTGGTCTATATTCTGAATATGCGCCCGCGACGCGAGTTCCGGGACCACTCCGCCGAATCGTTCGTGCACGGCTTGTTGCGACGAAATGATGTTGGAAAGAACCTGTCCGTTCCCATCAAGAACGGCGGCGGCAGTTTCATCACAGGAGGTTTCGATGCCGAGGATGGGACCGAGGAGTGTTGCCGAAGTAGCCCTATTCATATGGCGGACAGGCGCAACCTTTCCGGAATGACAAGCCGTTTGATCGGCTGTGATGACAGTGATGAGTCACGTGGACTTATGGCAAGGAGCCTCGGGAGTCAACCTGCTCGGTACTGGATGAATTTCGCAATTCACTCCATCGTGAAAAACGACAACCCCCGGATCCGGTTGGGACCGCGGGGGTTGCCGGGTAGTGTACAGGATCTCAAATATCAATCGATCCTATTGTGACAGGCGCTCGTGAGGTTACACGCCCGCCATGGCTTCCTGTTCGATGAAGGCCGGCGCGCCGTCGCGGAGGACGACTTTGATTTTCCGGTTGTCCTTGAACCGGCCCTTGATGAGCTCTTCGGACAGCGGATCGCCGATGGCCCGCTGAATGATGCGCCGCATGGGGCGCGCGCCGTACAGCGGTTCGTATCCTTCCTTGATCAGCCACTGTTTGACCTCATCATCCACCTCGATGCTGACGCTCTTGTCGATGAGGCGGAGATTCAGCTCGTGCAGCAGAATATCCAGGATATGGATGAGGTGTTCCTTCTCCAGTGAGTGGAAGACCACGATCTCGTCGATGCGGTTCAAGAATTCCGGGCTGAAGGAGCGGCGGAGCTCGCCCATCACTTCATCCTTCTTGCGCAACGCTTGTCCGCTCTTTTCGTCGTTTTGGAATCCTAGCGAGACTCCTTTTTGAATCAACTTGGTGCCGATGTTGGACGTCATGATGACGACCGTGTTCTTGAAATCGACTTTTCTGCCTAAGCTATCGGTGAGCACGCCGTCGTCCAACACCTGCAACAGGACGTTAAACACATCCGGATGCGCCTTTTCGATTTCGTCGAACAGCACCACGGAATAGGGCCGGCGGCGAACTTTCTCCGTCAGCTGGCCGCCTTCCTCATACCCGACATAACCGGGAGGCGCCCCGAAGAGCCGCGAACTGGTGAATTTCTCCTGGTATTCGGACATATCAATCCGGATGAGCGCATCTTCGCTATTGAAGAGGAACTCCGCCAGAGTTCTCGCCAACTCCGTTTTTCCGACTCCGGTCGGACCGAGGAAAATAAAGGAACCGATGGGTTTCTTTGCTTCCTTGAGCCCGGCCCTGGATCGACGGATGGCGCGAGCAACCGCCGAGATGGCTTCGTTTTGCCCAATGACCCGCTTGTGGAGGAATTCTTCCATGCGGAGCAGTTTATTGGATTCTTCTTCTTCCAGCTTGAAGAGCGGAATGCCGGTCATTTTCGACACGACATACGCGACTTCTTCCTTGCCGATGGTCGGTTTGTGCTTTTCCTGGTTCTTCTTCCATTCGCGCTTGGACTCGTCGAGCAGTTTCCGCAGACGCTCTTCTTCCTCCCGGTGACGAACAGCTTCTTCGAAATTTTGCATCGAGATGGCCAGTTCTTTTTCCCGCGAGATCTTCTTGAGCTCCTGCTCCAGCGCTTTGAGTTCGGACGGAAGCGCGTAGGTCTGCAACTTCGCCCGGGAGCCGGTTTCGTCGATCAGATCGATGGCCTTATCCGGCAGGAACCGGTCGGTGATGTAGCGATCCGCTAACTTGACCGCCTCCACAATGGCGTCTTCGGTGATCTCTACGCCATGGTGTTCCTCGTACCGATCACGCAAGCCCTGAATGATGCGCACCGTTTCATCTGTGCTTGGCGGTTGCACATGAATGGGTTGGAAGCGGCGCTTGAGGGCCCCGTCCTTCTCAATGTGCTTGCGGTATTCGTCCAGCGTCGTGGCGCCGATACATTGAATTTCTCCGCGCGACAACGCCGGCTTGAGCATATTGGAGGCGTCGATCGAACCTTCAGCAGCGCCGGCGCCGACCAGCGTGTGCAATTCGTCGATGAAGATAATAATGTTGCCAGCCTGCACGATCTCTTTCATCACCACTTTCAAGCGCTCTTCGAACTGGCCGCGGTATTTGGTGCCGGCGACCAGCGAGCCCAGGTCCAGCGCGATGACGCGACGGGACAGCAAATTGTCCGGGACTTCCGACGCGATGATGCGCTGCGCGAGCCCTTCGACAATGGCCGTCTTGCCGACGCCGGATTCCCCGATGAGTACAGGATTGTTCTTCGAGCGTCGGCTGAGGATCTGAAGCACCCGTTCGATTTCATCCGCCCGTCCGATGACGGGATCCAACTGCCCCTCTTGGGCGAGTTGTGTCAAATCACGTCCGAACTCGTCGAGCGCCGGGGTGTTGCTCTTGCGGTCCCGCTCGCGAGGGGCGGACTTCCGCAGGAAGGTCACCGTGAGCTGCCTGGCGGTCAAGAGGTTGGCGCCAAGACTCCGCAGAATCTTTCCGCCGATGCCTTCCTCTTCACGCAGAAGTCCGAGCAATAAGTGCTCACTGCCGATATGGTTATGACCGAGGAGCCGGGCTTCTTCCACCCCGTACTCGATGACTTTCTTGACCCGCGGACTGAAAGGAATTTCTCCGAAGGTCATTGTCGTGCCGCCGCCCGGTAGGTTGCGCTCGATTTCGAGGCGAATCTGTTCGGTCGAGAGGCCCATTTTTTTCAGGATCATCAGCGCAATCCCATCCGTCTCGCGAAGGATGGCCAACACCAGGTGCTCGGTGCCCAGGTAATCGTTCTGATGGCGCTCGGCTTCTTCACGTGCCAGGATGATGATCTTGCGACCCTTGTCCGTGAACCGTTCGAACATCCCGCCTCCTTATGGTGATGGGGCCTGTAAGAGAAGCCTTAGCTGAGTGAATAGATGCAGGTCAAAGGCTCGAAAATACTGATGTTGTGATTCTAACTACCACAATATGGGGTGTCAAGGTATTGAGCGAATCGCGGACGACGCGCTGCGATTGGGGAAACGCGCGCTTGGGAGACCTGGCGTCGCAGGATTATCTTGCGCGCCGGTTTGACAGTAAAAGAACCATCCCGATACAATCCCGCACCTTTCAACCGGCTCCTCATCTCAGCGCGACGCGGTCTCACGTATGAAAAGCAAGAGCATCGGCATTCTCACCAAACCCAAATTTCCTGAAGTGAAGGCTACGGTGCAAGCCGTGGTGAGTTGGTTACGCTCGCGGAACATCGACGTGCTCCTGGATACGACTTCGACGACCTTGCTCGGAGAACAGGGCGGGTTTCAAAAAACTCAATTAGCCAGCAAGGCCGATGTGCTGCTCGTTCTGGGGGGCGACGGGACGATGCTCAACGCGGCGCGATTGGCCGGCGAACGCGGCATTCCAATTCTCGGAGTCAATATGGGCGGCCTCGGATTTCTGACCGAAGTCGTCCTGGAGAATTTGTATCCGTCCCTGGAGCGCGTGTTTGCCAATGACTTTGTGCTCGATGAACGGTTGATGCTGAGGACGCACGTGCACCGGCACGGAGAAACAGTTGCGCGAGGGGTCGTGTTGAACGACGTGGTCATCAGCAAGGGCACTCTGGCCAGGATGATTGAACTCAAAATTGCCATTCAAGGGCAGTTCGTCACGAACCTGCGCGGCGACGGTCTGATCATTAGCACGCCTACGGGGTCGACGGCCTATTCGCTGTCAGCCGGAGGACCCATCATCAATCCTGCCGTCCCGTCATTGATCTTAACGCCAGTCTGTCCGCATACGCTGACACATCGCCCATTGATCGTGCCGGCCAGCGCGGAAATCGAAGTCGTGTTGACCAGCAAAGATGACGGGGCGATGGCAACGCTCGATGGCCAGGTCGGTGTGGCCCTGACTCAGGGCGACACGGTGGAAATTCAAGCCTCCGAGCACCTGACCAGGCTGATCCGATTTCCAGAGAGCAGTTATTATGAGGTGTTGCGGGAAAAGCTGAAGTGGGGCGATGGCTAAATAGAAGCGGGCGCGTTAGACGCGCCCGCGCTCGATGTGAGACAGCATATCGGCGTTCGACGCAAACTTGAATTCTCCGATGGCATCTGGCGATGTGGCGTGAGCTTTCTCCACCGTATCCAGCACTTTCAGGCCGTCGAGGTCGACTGGCTTGCTCTTCCGTTCTTTCAGGATCGCGTGCAATTTTGACAGAATCTGGTCTACCGGAGCGCCGGATTGTGAAGACTTGGTCGTCAGGTAGCGCGAGATCACTTCCGCGCACCAGTCGCCGTCCCGCTTGGCGATGCCCACAAGACCTTCACTCGCCTTGCGCGCCCATCCGGCGAGAAACACTCCGTCCACCACCTGCCCTGATTTTTCATCATAGGCCTGAAACAACGAATCGTCCGGATCATTGCCGGTCTTGGTCGGATTCGTGACGTACACGCCGTTCTTGTAGGGCAATCCTACCGTGTCATCTACCCGATCGCCCACGGCGAATACGACGCTGTCCACCGGGAACTCATACAGCTGTTTGAGCCCCACCGCGGCAGTGTCTTCGCCTTTCGGTTCCAGCTTATTTTCTTCCATCTCGAGGGCGCGCACACGGTTGTTGGCATCAACGAGGACGCGCTTCGGCGAAGCGAGAAACCGGAATCCCATTTTGGAGGAACTATCTGTCGACTCGCACTTCGTAAATTCCGCCGTCAGGCCGGCCAGGACTTCGTCGGCATTTTGTCCGACTGCCGCCAGCCGTTCTTTGATGCGGGCGAATTCTTTGGCGATGCCATCGTGATCCATATTTGAGCAGACGGCTCGAATCTCTTTTGGATTATATTTGCGCTCGACGGGACCGCGGCGGGCAATAGCGGTCACCCGCTCCACTTTCTTGTAGCGAATCAGCCAATGCGCGATATCGACCATGACGTCGCCCACCCCAATAATGGCGACATGTTTGCCCATGTCGAACGGACGATCACCGAAACCGGGCAGGCGATTGAAGTGATACACCACATCCTTGGCATGGAAGACGCCTTTGGCGGAATCACCTTCGACGCCGATCGCTTTGGTGCCCTGGGCGCCGATGGAGAAGGCCACGGCACAGGCGCCCAATCCGCGCAACTCCTCGACCGTCAGATCCTTCCCCTGTCCCACCGAGACGTTTCCAAAATAATGCACATTGGGCTGTTCGAGCATCTCCCAATACTGTTTTTTCAAACCGCCGCGCAGTTTCAACTTGCTGGGGAAAATCCCATACTCGGCCAGTCCGCCGAACTTGATGTCCCGATTGAGTATGATGACCTCGTGGCCCGCATCCGCCATCTTTTTTGCCAAGGCCATTCCCGCAGGGCCTGCGCCGACAACAATGACTACATGTCCGCTCATTATCTATCCTTCAATCTATATCGACAATGGATGAATCGTGGTCACAGGGACCCTCCGCGGATCGTGACGGTCAGACGGCTAAAGTCCCCAAAATTTTTCGCACGTTAGCATAGGGCTCCTCGGGCTGTCAAAAGCCGAGCGCAGCCGGCGGTGTGCTCCTGCCCTGCTGACACGAAATTCCGGCGATCCGCTTTGCCCGCTCTCTACCCGCCTGCGCTCCCGACCGGTCCTCCGGCCTGAGTCATGCGCCAAGGATCAAGCAGTTGAGTGAGTCGCTTTTCAGGCAAAACGTTTTGTTCTCGAGCCACCTGGCGGACGGTCTTGCCGGACTTATATGCGTCTTTGGCCAGTTTTGCGGCGGCTTCGTAGCCAATGACCGGCGCGAGTGCTGTGCACATGGCCAGGCTTTCCTCAATGAGGCTCTTGCAGCGCTCTTCATTTGCCTTGATGCCCGCAATGCACTTCACAGCAAAGTTTGTCGAAGCCGTCGCAAGCAATTCGATAGACTGCAGCAGATTGTAGGCCATCACCGGCAACATCACGATCAATTCAAAGTTGGCGGCCTGCCCCCCGACCGTGATGGTCACGTCATTGCCGATCACCTGAGCGCAGACCATGGTGACGGATTCTGCAATCACGGGGTTCACTTTGCCCGGCATGATGGAGGACCCCGGTTGGGTTTCCGGCAGATTGATCTCGCCGAGGCCGCACCGCGGACCGGAACCGAGCCAGCGGATGTCGTTCGCAATCTTCATCAGGCTGACGGCCAAGGTGCGCAATGCCCCGCTCGCTTCGACCAGTGAATCTTGCGCCGACTGTCCTTCGAAGTGATTAGCCGCTTCCTTGAAGGTGCACCCGGTTTCCTTTGAAATAAGCGTCATCACCTTGCCGGCAAATTTGGGGTGACAGTTCAGGCCAGTGCCGACCGCAGTGCCGCCGAGAGCGACTTCGGACAGGGCCGCCTGTGCCTGCTTCATCCTGGCTATCCCCAGTTCGATTTGCCTGGCGTAGCCTCCGAATTCCTGCCCCAATCGGACCGGTGTCGCATCCTGCAAATGCGTGCGGCCGATCTTGACGATCTTGTCGAATTCGCGCGCCTTGCCGCTCAGCGCCTTATGGAGTTGGGTCAGCGCGGGAATGAGTTGCCGCTGGATGGTTTCCGAGGCGGCAATATGAATGGCGGTCGGAATGACGTCATTGCTCGATTGGCCGAGGTTCACATGGTCGTTCGGGTGCACGAGTTTGCTGCCTCTGGCGCCGCCGAGCAGTTCCGTTGCCCGGTTTGAGATGACCTCGTTCGTATTCATGTTCGTGGAAGTGCCGGAGCCGGTCTGAAAAATATCCACCGGAAATTCGACATCCAAACGACCGTCGACGACTTCGGTCGCGGCGCGAATGATGGCGTCTGCCGGTTTTTTGTCGAGCAGCTTCAGCGAGTGATTGACTGAGGCGGCGGCGCGTTTGATGAGTCCCATCGCCCGGATCATGGCGCGAGGAATGCGCAGCGAACTGATCGGAAAGTTTTCGATCGCGCGGGCCGTTTGCACCCCGTAATAGGCGTTGGAGGGGACCGGGAGTTCCCCCATCGTGTCGCGCTCCATGCGCGTGGCGGTCGTCGCTGATGCGGGGCTCTTGGGCATGCGCGAAGCGTTCTTCATCGTTGAATCTCCTCGAATGACTGGCGGTTGAGCTGCTTGACGCGCGCATAATAAACGCTCGCCCTTCAGAAGCACAAGCGTGGCCTTGAGCAACCGCACGATGGGCGATTGGTCAAGGACCGTTCGGAGGGGAATGGGTGGCAGGTGACGCGATGAAAAAAAGAAAAGGCCCGCCGGGGGGGCGGGCCTTGCTTCCTGACCGGGACGCACTCTGCTCAGCCGATTTTCACATCGATCTGTTTCGGTTTCGCCTTTTCTGATTTGGGCAGGTGCAGGTGCAGCACGCCATCCGTATATTCAGCCTTCACCTTGCTCTCGTCCACTGAATCGGGAAGTGTGAAACTCCGGACAAACCGGCCGTACGACCGTTCGATCCGATGATACTTCTTCGCCTTCTCTTCCTTCTCCTGCTTCCGCTCGCCCTGCAACGTAAGGACTCCGTCTTCGACCGTCACCTTCACGTCTTCTTTTTTGATCTCGGGAAGCTCGGCCTTGATGGCATATTCGGCTTCGGTTTCGCTGATGTCGACCGTCGGCGCCCAATCGGTCACCGTCATCACTTCCTTGCCCTGGGTGGCGGTTTGAGCGGCTCCCGGTCGTGTGATCATCCGGTTCAGCCGGTCGGACATTTCTTCCAATTCCCGAAATGGATCCCATCGTACGATCGCCATTGTGGAACCTCCTTGTGTGGATGTCTTGATGGTCTTCACTTGAGCCATCCTACTTACAATAGGGGAGGTAATCTCCGCGCCGGCGAAGTCAAGGGCGCGGCCTCGAGAGTTATGGTCGTAGCCGGGGCCTTGACATTGGAACCCTCGGCATTATTTAGTAGCCCCCTTCATACAGGAGACATTCGCCATGTTGGAATTCATTTCCTATGCATTGCTCGGCGTCATCATGATGGTTACGTCCGTGGTGTTGTGGTGGTTCATCGGCCGAACCGAATAATCCGCCGTCAGCCTATCGTCGATCGATCGGCACGTAATGCCGATCATGTTCCCCGGAATAGATCTGATCGGGCCGGTAGAGTTTGTTTTCCCGCAATTGCTCCAGCCAATGCGCCAGCCATCCGCTCACCCGCGCCATGGCGAAGAGCGGCGTAAACAGATCGACCTCGATGCCCATCTTGTCGTAGATGATGCCCGAATAGAAATCGACGTTCGGGTAAATGCCCTTTCCTTGTAAGTGTTCGCCGGCGAGTTGTTCCACCGCCACCGCGACCTCATAGAGCGGAGACGTTCCGCAGACATTGAACAGTCGCATGCAGAGATCCTGCAGCACGGTTGCGCGAGGATCTTTCACCTTATAGACGCGGTGTCCGAATCCCATCAATTTGTGTTTCCCCTTGAGACGCGCATCCACCGCCGCGCGGGCCTGCGCCGGAGTGCCGATTTCTTTCAGCATCGTCACCACTTCTTCGTTTGCGCCTCCGTGCAACGGGCCTTTCAGGGCCCCAATCGAGGAGGCCACAACGGTATACGGATCAGCCAGCGTGGAAGCCGTGACCATGCCGGCGAAGGTCGAGGCGTTCATGGTGTGTTCGGCGTGGAGAATCAGGCAGTCATCAAAGACCTCGCTCCACAGGGGATGCGGGACGGTTTCCGTCAGCATGTACAGAAAGTTCTCGGCAAAGGGCAGATCGTCCCGAGGAGGAATATATTCGTCCCCACGCCGCAGCCGCGCCCAGGCCGCGACGATGGTGGGCAGTTTGGCGATCAGGCGTACCGCCGACCAGTAGTTGTTGTCGACATCCTTGACGTTGCGGCCCGGGTAAAACATGCCGAGCGCCGCCACCGCCGCCTGCAAGGCGTCCATCGGGTGCCCATGTTCAGGCATGACCTTCAGCAGGTCCACAATGCGGAACTTGATCCGCCGGTGGTGGGTGACGTCATCCACCCACCGCGTGAGTTCAGTTGCAGTCGGCAGCCGAGCGAACAAGAGCAGGTAACTGGTTTCGAGAAAGGACGAATGCTGACACAGTTCCTCCACCCGAATGCCGCGATACTCGAGCACTCCTCGCAGTCCATCCACGTCGCTGATCGCTGATTTTGCGGCAGGAACACCGGCAAGACCCGGCATGAAGTCATGCGGCATAGAGTCTGTCTCCTCTCTTCAACAATTCTAATGGGGCATCACGCGTGATGCGATGGATTCCACGAACGGCCCTCGCGTCCCGGGTTCCTGAGGGGGGGGCCGCATGGCGTCAGCTTATCACGATCGATAGGATGGACTCAGCCGTCACCTTGAATTGAGCGGAGTCGCTTGGCATACTACCTCGAAACACGTATGACGGTCGACTGTGGAGAATACACTGTGAGGCGACTCGCGCGAATGCTTCTGCTGGCCGGGCTGTTGGCGGCAGGCGTCGCGCTGGTGATGCTGCAGGTTGGGGAGCGGCCGGATGCGCACGAGAATGCCGCCGCCTCTCCGGGATCACATCGGGCGGGACGCAGCACCTTGAGTCATGGAGGCCCGGCTGCCGGGGCCGTTCCCGGCAATTCCGAACGGCTGCCTGCCAGCGGAAGCCACGAGCCGTCCACACAGTTTCCACCGGCAACAAAGAGGTAAGGCATGAGCTGGTTCCGTGGAATGGCGCTAGGAATGCTGATGGTATCTGCCCTAAGTATCACGGCCCGGGCTGATGACGACCAGATCTTCTTTGCCGTCGTCAGTGAGGTGCCGAAAGATAAAACGCGCATTTCTGCGAAAGTCCTCCAGGACAGCGCCTCTTCCGACATGAAACTCATTCCGAGCGAGACGGTGATCACGAATCCCGTCTGGCGCACGTTGGAAGTCTGTCATGCCCTCAAGATCGAGGGCGTGAAGATCGGCGAGGGCTTGAAGGTGATGTCTGCGCGCGTGTTGGATGCCAGCATGTTGCCGATGGCGCTACAAGGATTCGCGGGCGATTGTCTGATTAAGAAGGCCGTGGAGATTGCCCCGTTCGCAGAGTGATATGAAACGGCGGTTAGTCGTGAGTTTGAAGTCACGAGAGGGGCCTCGCGGCTCAGGCCTGAGGAGTCACCACATTCGTCAGGACTGACAGTCCTGGCAGGTTGTCGGCTCTTCCTCCCTGTCGCATTCATCAGCCGTGAGGGGGAAAAATTGCTCGCAGAGTCCGCAGGTGCGGATCTCGAAATAGGCGATCCCCTTGTCATCGATATCCGTGGGGAGCAGCAGTTCGAGCGGATCGTAGCCCAGCCGGACGTCGTCTTCGAACCGGATGATGGCCAAGCGGTCGTTGAAGACCTCAAACGTGGCTTCTTTTCCCTTCCGCTCCAACCGATGCCCCACGACAAACACCGGTTGGCCTTTGCGTTTGGTGCGCAGATCTTTCAAGGTGCGCTGCGTGGCGGTGGCGCAGGCGAATTTGCCGGTCTGATCGCTGGTGTCGGTTCCAAAGATGGGCATCGGTGGTGACTATCGTGTTGAGATGAATGTCGTGTGTCCATGTAACACAGGTGAAAAATTTGCGTCAAGGGAACCCTGTTATGAGGGAGAAAGGCTGACGGCATGCCGGAGATCACCATTTATCAGAAACCCACGTGTTCAACTTGTCGAGAGGCCGTGCGCCTGGTGCGGGAGAGCGGGCAGCCGTTCACGGCGGTCAATTATTACGAACAACCGTTCACGAAGAGCCGGCTCAAAGACCTGCTGAAAAAGGCCGGCCTCTCGGCGCGCGACGTGTTGCGCACGAAAGAAGACCTCTATAAGTCACTGAAGCTTGCCGATCCCTCGCTGAGCGAGGACTATTTGCTCGATCAGATGCTTGCGCATCCTGATTTGATCCAGCGGCCCATCGTTGTCAAAGGCGACAACGTCATGCTGGCGCGCCCGGCCGATACGGTGACGGAGTTGCTCTGAACGATCCGGCTGAGACGATCGCGGAGACCCAGCCCGCAGTGGCGGGACGGTGAGATGGGGGGAGGCAGAGGTGTTTGCATCTAGCTCGATGGAACGGGTGTCACTGCTGGGGCGGGTTGTGCAGCGTCTGAATCTTCGATTTCCATCCCTGTTCGTGGTATTCGCCTTCCTCACCTTGGCGGATCTTATCGTTCCTGATGTGATTCCGCTGGCTGACGAAATCGGGCTGGCGCTGTTGACGCTGTTATTGGGAATGTGGAAAGACCGTCGCTCGCTCCATCGGGAGGGGCCTGCTCGCGGGGCATCCCGGTGATAGGCCACCTCTTCTCGATGTCTGCGTGTTTATGGATGGTCCAAATGTCCGAAACGGAGCTTGCCGATGTGCGGGTCGATCCACACTTTGAGATTCCCCGATAAGACGCTGAGCAGCGTTTCTCCCACCAGTTGACGCCGCCATCCCCGCAGAACCGGAATATCGATTTCTTCCACCGGCGAGGCGCGTTCGACCAGGGCCTGCAAATCGCCGGTCGTGGCGATCAGGGTCGGCGCGATGTTCTCCATTGCGGCGCGGGACTTCAGCACGGCCTGCAGAAGTTCTAGCACTCCCGTGGATTCAGGATCCGGCTTTCGGTCTCGCGGCACCTCCGGCCACTCGGACTCCGGCCGCGCCAAGGCTTGCTGCATGGTGGAGAGCAGCGCCTGGCCGTTCCGTTCGACTTCCGAGGAATACATCCCGCGCATGCCGCGAAGTTGATCAAGCGTGCGTGGCGTTTGGCGGGCGAGCTGCACCAGCACCTCGTCGCGCATCACGCGTCCCCGCGGGACATTGCGGCGCCGGGCTTCCCCTTCACGCCAGGCGGCCAGATCGCGCAGAACGCCGGCGGCGCGCGGTTTAAGACTATCCCATCCGCGAATGCGTTGATATCGCTCCTGCGGATCGCGGGCTTGAGCGCCGAGTGAGATCTCCAGGCGGGAGAACTCTTCATCCACCCACTGTAGCCGCCCCATGACGGTCAGCTTTTGCCGCAGGTGCCGGTGGACGGGCAGCAGAAATGTCACGTCGTCGAGGGCATAGACCAGTTGTTCCCGGCTCAGCGGGCGCTGGCTCCAGTTGGTGAAGGTATGGGCTTTATCGAGTTTCACGCCTTGCACCCGCTGCACCAGGTTGGCGTAGGCGGTTTGCGCGCCGTACCCGACCATCGCGGCGGCAATCTGCGTGTCGAAAAACGGCTTCGGCAGCCGCCCGGCATGGTGCGCAAACAGCTCCAGATCCTGACGACCCGCGTGAAGCACCTTCTCGATGCGGGTGTCGCAGACGAGCTCCCAGAACCGCGTCATGGGCGCGCTATCCTGCACGGCGGGGAAGTCGATGACGGCCGCGACCCCTTCCGCCGCCACCTGGATGAGTTCCAGGCGCGGAATGAAATGGTCTTCCCCCATGAATTCGGTGTCGATGGCGATCACCGTACTCTCCGCCAGTTGGTCGCACAGGCGGTCAAGCATGTCCTCGGACGCAATCACAGTCTGGTCTGGTTCTACAATAGCCATGGATTACTCGGTAGGACGATATTCCGCCCCGCGTGAAATCGGCGGTTCGGTGTTGCTCAGGCTCAGGTACTCTTTCAGAAACTGATAGGCTTCGAGAATGCGCCGGAGTTCAGGTTCGGAGCTGCGGTCTCCATTGCGGGCATCGGGATGCAATTCTTTGGCGCGTTGACGAAAGGCTGTGGTGACATCTGCGAGGGACGTGCCGAATTCCAGCCCCAGCAATTGGTACGCGTCGTAGGCGTTCGTGACTTCGCTAGACGTGCCGGTGGGATTTCCCTCCCCTCCCGCGGCTTTCAAGAAATCGGCCAGGTTGATTTTTCGCCGTCGCCTTCGCGGGCGCTCACGTATTTCGCTGTCCAGTTCATCCCAGCGATCCTCCACGAACTCCAGGCGCGATTCCAATCGAATGGCCCCGGACACATCCTTCACCAGGTCCAATTCGTCTTCAATCTGCCCCAGTGAACGTTCGATTTCTTCCAACGCCGGTTCGACCCGGAAATAGCTGTCGACCCGTTCCTGCATCATGAAATCGACGGCAAACTCCATGCTGTCGATATTCTTGGCGCGCAACATGCCGATCCGGCGCCGCATGCCCCGCTGATATTTGAACAGGCGATTGGTTGAAAATGCCACGAGTCCTCGTTAGGCGCGCCTTCGCAGGCCTAAGGCCCAGTTGGCCGCATCTTAGCACATCACTTTGGGCCGCGATAAGAGTCGATTGTTCGATTCGTGGCTGCGGTCACCGGCTACAGACACCAGAACATGACGGCGGCGATCAGCGTGGGTGGCAGCGCGGCCAGGAAGAGTCGGAACGGGTTGACTGTGTCCTCATCGCAATAACTTCGCAAGATGGCCACTCCAGCCGGATTTGGTGCATTGGCAATAATGGTCAAGCCGCCGCCCGTGACGGCGCCTGCCACCAGAGCATACTTAAATCGATCCGAGAGTCCATCCACGAGGGATCCGAGATAGGTCAGCGCCGCATTGTCGGTGAACGCAGTAAGAATGGTTGCCCCTACGAAGACCGTATCGGGGCCCATGCCCAGCAGGATTGGCTGCAGCCACCATTGCTGTTGCCCACCCAGGACCACCAAGCCCGCCAGGAAAAACGCCACGAGCAATCCTTCGCGGAGAATCAGACGATCCTGGTACTGTTCATAGGCCTGCGCGATTCCGAGAAACAGCAGCAGTATCCCCAGGAACATCGCGGGATGGTGGGCGAATGCAACCACCATTGCGAGCAGGGCAAGGTGCGTCACGACCAGAGCTAGCGGTGCCCGGTCGTGCTCCCCTTGATCGATAGCGGTCGGGAGTCGGCAGAGTTCCCGACGGAAGATTATGGTCGCGGCGAATGCATTGATCACCACGGCCAGAGTGGCTTTCCAGCCGAACATTTCCATCATGAATCCAAGGTCCCAGTTCCAGGCGCCGGCGACCATCAGCACGGGCGGCGCAGCGAACGGGGTGAGCGTTCCACCGATGGACACATTCACGAAGAGCACCCCTAAGGTGGCATATTTCAGCCGTGTGGATAGGCCATAGCGAAAAAATGCGTCACGCAACAGCAGTGCTCCCAATGTCATGGCGGCCGGTTCCGTGATGCAAGATCCTAATAGCGGAACAAGTGTCAGAACGGTGACATAGACGGACATGCCCTGCGGAAACGGGATGGCGCCGCTGACGATCCGGACCCCGGTCATGGCGGTTTGTAAAATCGGCCTGGTTCCGGCGATGACCATGATTGCGAAGACGAACATGGGTTCCGTAAAACTGCGGGAGTCGAGATACTCCGTTGCGGCGGCTGCGCCGTCGGTGACGAACATGATGATGATGAGCACAAAAGCCCAGAATCCGAACGCAATCTCTACTTCACCCAGCAAATGCCACAGCCCGGCGTGTGTGGGTCTGGTATGCGCCAGATGTTCGAAGAAGGTTGTCGCAAACGTGTGCAAAATTGCGACAGCGAACAGCAGGGTTCCGATCAGCTGAATGGTGGTTGGCGTCACTTTCGTTTCCGGGTGGTCATCACTGTGCAGATGCGTGGCGAAGATTCAACGGCGCCGGCATCAGGCGTTGGCCGTACTGTACATGGATTGTGCGTATGGCGCCAATGGTCACGAAAATGAACTGGGGTGAAGGGGGCTCGGGTCAGCGCGGGTCGTCGTCGATTTTAGCCCGGCGTCGGGCGACACCGGTCGCGCGGGCGGCGGCGGCCACGGCCTTGGCCACGCGCGGCACCACGTCGCGACCGAAGACGCTGGGGATGATGTAGTCTTCCGACAGCGCCTCGGTCGGAACACATTCCGCAATAGCCTGAGCCGCAGCCAGTTTCATGGCCTCGTTAATCTCGCTGGCTTGGACATCGAGGGCTCCCCGGAAAATTCCCGGAAACGAGAGGGCATTGTTGATCTGATTGGGATAGTCGGAGCGGCCCGTGGCAAAAATGCGCGAGGCTTCATCGCCGATCTTCGGGTCGATTTCGGGATCGGGATTGGCCATGGCGAATACGATACGATCGGGGTTCATGTTGTCGAGATCAGCTTTCTCGAGCACGTTGCCTACGGAAAGGCCGATAAACACATCGGCGCCGCGTAAGGCGTCGTGGATGGTCCCGCGCGGCTTGTCGCGTCGGATACACGTCTGAAGGTCGGTGCGGCAGGCGCGAAGTTCCTCTGCCTCCCCCACTAAGACAATCCCTTCCCTATCGCATCCGACCAGATGACTCGCTCCGGCCGCCAGCAGGATGCGGCAGCAGGCGGTTCCTGCTGCACCGAGGCCGTTCACCACGATGCGCACGTCGTCCATTCGTTTCCCGACGACCTTGAGTGCGTTGGTCAACGCTGCAAGCAGGACCACGGCAGTGCCATGTTGGTCGTCGTGCATGACAGGAATATCGAGGGAGGTTTTGAGCGCGCGTTCGATCTCGAAACAGCGCGGGGCGCTGATATCCTCCAAATTGATTCCGCCGAACCCGGGAGCGATGCCGTGGACAATGCGGATGATTTCCTCCGGGTCCTGCGTGCTGACGCAAATCGGCCAGGCGTCGATGCCGGCTAACTCCCGGAAGAGCATCACCTTCCCTTCCATCACGGGGAGCGCTGCCGCAGGGCCGAGGTTCCCGAGCCCCAGCACGGCGGACCCGTCGGTGACGACGGCCACGCTATTGCTCTTGCTGGTGAAGGCATAGGCTTTCGACGGATCTTTGGCGATAGCCTTGCAAACCCTCCCGACGCCGGGTGTGTAAATCATGGACAACACATTGCGGGTCGTGACCGGGACTTTGCTCTGAACCCTGATTTTCCCGCCCAGGTGCAGGAGGAAGATCCGGTCCGACGCCGAGAGGACATTGACCTCTGGTAGCGCTTCCAGGTGTTCGAGCACCCGGTCGCCGTGCGCCTCATTCTGCACATCGAAGGTAATGTCCCTGATCATGCGTTCCGCATTGGCTGATACGATATCCACGGCTCCAAGATTCGCCCCATCCTCCGCGAGCAGGGCGGCCACTTTCGCGAAGATGCCGGGTTTGTTGAGGAGTGCGAGGCGGACGGTGAGGCGATAGTTCGAGTAAGGGCCGATGTCGTCGGTGGTCATAGGCTAGCTCTGCGAACGTGAGGAGCACTCAGCAAGAGTGTATCACAGCGCGGCAGATCAGACGCTCTGCGAACGTAGCGGCGCCCGAGATCATACGCCTCGTCCGACTGCTGGCTGCATAGCACGGCGCATCGCCCGTGTGTCGGGGGATGCTCTCGTGAAGCGGTGTAGGCCATCTGTCTGACAACAGGGCGACTCTCTTGAATCCGCCTTATTCATGAGCGCTTCTGCCGCACGTGCCGATTCACGGCTGCGACGGGCCTTCGGACTTCGGGCTCTCCCCCTCTGTCCCTCAACATCCTGCACGGGTACGCCACGGGTCCCCTCGGCTCCGCGAGCCGGTCTTGCAAAATGACGCGGCGATTGCATGACGAACCGGTATGAGTCAGGTGGCTAAGGCCTTAAAATAAAAGGAACATCACCCAGTTTCTGAGGGTGGGCAGAAGTCCCGCGGGCGGAATGTCCTGCTGCTGAAATATACGCAAAGAGTTTCGTTGACTTTTTTTGACAGGTTGGCTACCCTCGGGCGCCCTTGTGGTGGGCACTTATATTCTCAACCTTTCAAGGAGGGGTTCCATGAAGCGTGCTCTATTCGCATTCGTAGCGGCAGCTATTCTCGTTGCGTTCACCGCTCCGTCTTTCGCCGGAGATGACAAGAAGAAGGAAGAGAAGAAGGGCGGCCACTTCTCCCAGACCCTCTTCGGTGACGACAAGAAGAAGGAAGAGAAGAAGGGTGGACACCTGTCCCAGACCGTGTTCGGCGAAGAGAAGAAAAAGGACGAAAAGAAGGGCGGCCACTGAGCCCCGCTTCCGACGTTCAGTCGTAGGATAAAATTGGCTCGCGATTCCGGATGCCGGCGCGGGCCAATTTTTTATGCCCTCTGCGCCCTCCCTGCTCGACTCCCCGTTTCATTGACCCGTTAAGTTAGCCCGTGTTACGGTTCGCGAATGACTGAACACCACGCGAATCGCACAGCCAATCGCCTCGTTCGAGAAACCAGTCCCTATCTGTTGCAGCATGCGTACAATCCCGTGGATTGGTATCCCTGGGGGCCTGAAGCCTTGGCCCAGGCCGCGAAACTGAGGCGGCCGATCCTGCTCTCCATCGGCTACTCCTCCTGTCACTGGTGCCACGTGATGGAGCGGGAGTCGTTCGAAAATGAGGCGATTGCCGCGTTGATGAACCAACACTTCATCTGCGTGAAGGTCGATCGCGAAGAGCGGCCGGATCTGGATGAAATCTACATGCAGGCGACCTTGGCGCTGAATCGGAACCAAGGCGGCTGGCCGATGACCGTGTTTCTCACTCCGGACCAGAAGCCGTTTTTTGCCGGCACCTATTTCCCTCCCACGGATCGCTACGGCCGGCCGGGCTTCCCTACGCTCCTGAAGAAGATTGCCGAGTACTGGGAAAAGGATCATGACGGCGTTGTGACGCAAGCGGCGACGCTGACGGCGCGCCTCCAGGATGGCGGTCATGCGCCTTCTCCGACGACCGTCGGCCAAGCGGAACTCGATGTGGCCGTCACCCAGTTTGCGGAAGATTTTGACGCGAAACTTGGCGGGTTCGGCGGGGCGCCGAAGTTTCCGCCGGCCACGGGTTTGTCGTTGTTGCTCCATTGTTATCATCGGACGAAGGACCCCCATACCCTCACTATGGTGCGGACCACGCTGGATGCCATGGCCGCCGGCGGAATCTACGATCACATCGGCGGCGGGTTTGCCCGGTATTCCACGGATGAGCGCTGGCTGGTGCCGCATTTTGAGAAGATGCTCTATGACAATGCGTTACTGGCGCGCGTCTATGTGGAAGGCTACCAGGTCACGGCAGATGAGAATTACCGCCGTGTTGCTTGCGAGACGCTGGACTATATCCTCAAGGAAATGACCTCGCCTGAGGGAGGGTTTTACTCCGCCACCGATGCCGATTCCGAGGGCGTCGAGGGGAAGTTCTTCGTGTGGACGCCGGAAGACGTGCGAGCGGCGGTCGACCATGATGAAGATGCGCGCCGCATCTGCGCCTATTACGATGTGACGGCGGCCGGCAATTGGGAACACACGAATGTGCTCCATACCGCGAAGAGCGTCGAGGCCGTCGCCAAAGAATTGGGGATCAGCGCCGGCGAGTTGCGGGACACCATTACGCGCCTGAGACCTAAACTTTATGCAGCGCGCACGAAACGGATTGCGCCGGGGCTCGATGATAAGGTCATTACGGCCTGGAACGGGATGATGATCAGCGCCATGGCGGAGGCCGGACGGGTGTTTGGCCTGCCGCGGTATCGCGAAGCCGCCGAACGAGCCTGCGATTTTCTGCTCAAGGCGCTCTCCACATCGGATGGCCGGCTCTTGCGGACCTATCGTGCGGGTACGGCCCACTTGAATGCGTACCTGGAAGACTATGCCTATTTCGCGGAAGGATTGATCGACACCTATGAAGCCGGGGGCGAGGAGCGTTATCTGCTCGCGTCCGTTCGCCTCGCCGAGCGGATGCTGGCGGATTTTGCCGACAGCCAGCATGGCGGCTTCTTCACCACCGCCACCGGGCATGAGGCGTTGATCATGCGCAGCAGGGAAGGTCCTGACGGAGCCACACCGAGCGGGAATGCCGTGGCTGCCTCCGTACTCGGGCGACTGTCCTATCACTTTGCGCGGGAGGAGTTCCGGCAGGCCGCGACCGCGGCGGTTCGAGCGTACGGGCGTCAGATTGCGCGCTATCCACGAGCCTTTGCCAAGAGTCTGATCGTCGTCGATCTCCTCATGAACGGTCCCGTGGAGATCGCGCTGGTTGGTCGGCCCGGGGAGTCCGGAACGCAGGCCTTGCGCGCCGCCGTCAATCGAATCTATCTTCCGAACCGCGTGCTGGCCTACCGCGACCCAGGACAAACCGAAACACACCATCCGCTGTTGCAGGGAAAGACTCTGGTCAACGGAAAGGCGGCGTTGTACGTGTGCCGGAATTTCGCCTGCGGCCGGCCGATCACCGATCCAGCGGAATTTCCCGCCCTGCTCGATCCTACGGAACAGGCCCCGTTGTCGTCCCCATTGGAGCAGAAGGTCCTGGGCGGGACATTAAGCCCGGGCCATGCAACCGTGCAGGGAACGGCGGCCTATGCTGCGCGACACATTCATGAAGGCAACGAGGCCCTGGCCAATGGATTCGGTCTCTTCGGTGCGACGGGCCTGACAGTCAGTCGATTGGGTTTCGGAACCTATCGGGTCGGACAACGCGAGGGCGAGCATCGCGAGGCGTTACGCACCGCGCTGCGCCGGGGCTGCAATCTGATCGACACCTCGACGAATTACATGGATGGTGAGAGCGAACAGCTGGTCGGGTCGGTCCTGCGGGACATGATGCGCGCAGGTGATCTGGCCCGTGAGAGCGTCATCGTGTTGTCGAAAATCGGCTATGTACAGGGTCAGAATTTGACGCAGGCCCAGGCGCGGGAAAAATCGGGCAAACCCTACCCGGAGATGGTGAAGTACGGCGACGACATCTGGCACTGCATCCATCCGGATTTTCTGGCGGATCAATTGACGTTGTCCCTGGACCGGCTGGGGTTGGCTACGCTCGATGTGTGCCTGCTCCACAATCCGGAGTATTTCCTCTCTCATGCGACGCGTCTTGGCGGGAATGAGCCGCGAAACCTGTC